>Ga0209771_1000333_pt1 | contig 31706 bp, 25 predicted proteins | sample SaaInl59LU_5_DNA_FD_184639 | JGI IMG/M metagenome (GOLD analysis project Ga0209771, IMG submission 184639) | Marine microbial communities from expanding oxygen minimum zones in the Saanich Inlet - ESP_59LU_5_DNA (SPAdes) (version 2) | ecosystem: Environmental > Aquatic > Marine > Intertidal zone... | reverse complement strand
TCAGTAAAAATTAATAAAGAATGATTCAAACAGATATTTTAATAATAGGCGCTGGACCTACGGGACTTTTTACCGTTTTTGAAGCTGGACTACTAAAAATGAGATGTCATATTATAGATGCACTTCCGCAAGCGGGTGGGCAGTGTTCAGAACTATATCCCAAAAAACCCATTTATGATATCCCTGGATTTCCAGAGATATTAGCAGGAGATCTGACCGAAAACTTAGTTGAGCAAGGCAAGCAATTTGAACCTGGCTTTACGCTTGGAGAGCGTGCAGATACCATTGAAAAACTTGAAGATGGTAGTTTTATTGTTACCACCAATAAAGGTACAAAACATGCCGCACCAATTATCGCTATTGCAGGGGGTTTAGGTTCTTTTGAACCTCGTAAACCAGACCTTGAAAACCTTGATTTTTATGAAAATAAAGGCTTAAATTATTTCATTAAAGACCCAGAAGTGTATCGTGATAAGCGTGTTGTCATTTCTGGAGGTGGCGATTCAGCTTTAGATTGGAGCATTTTTTTAACCGAAGTTGCCAAAGAGGTCACCTTGATTCACCGTCGAAATGAATTTAGAGGTGCTTTGGATTCTTTAGAAAAAGTACAAGCCCTAACAGCCTCAGGAAAAATTAATCTTATCACCCCAGCAGTAGTTACCAAAATTGGTGGGGAAGATAAAATCGAACATGTGGTTGTTACTAAAGATGGCGAAGAAACCTTAATCGAAACCGATTGTTTTATTCCATTATTTGGACTGTCTCCAAAACTGGGTCCTATTGGAAATTGGGGTCTTGAAATTGAAAAAAACGCCATTAAAGTAGACACGTTTGATTATCAAACAAACATCCCAGGAATTTTTGCAATTGGAGATGTTAATACCTATCCAGGAAAATTAAAACTCATTCTTTGCGGATTTCATGAAGCAACCCTCATGTGTCAAGCGGCATATAAAATACTTAATCCAGGTAAACGATTGGTCTTAAAATACACCACAGTAAGTGGAATTGATGGGTTTGATGGCAGTCGAAAAGAAGCACCAAAAGCGGTTGTAAAAGCACTAGCATAACGTATTTAAATTAACTCAATTTAGGATGTCAAACATTTATAACGAATTACAAAAACGAATCTTGATTTTAGATGGTGCCATGGGTACTATGCTCCAAGACTACAATTTTTCTGAAGACGATTATAGAGGTGAGCGTTTTAAAGATTATCCAACACCTCTAAAAGGGAATAATGATTTGTTGAGTTTAACACAACCGGATGCTATTGCCGAAATTCATAGGAAATATTTTGAAGCTGGTGCAGACATTGTGGAAACCAATACGTTTTCTGGCACCACCATTGCCATGGCAGATTATGCCATGGAGAATTTAGTTTACGAGTTAAATTATGAATCTGCCAAAATAGCCAAACGCATCGCCGATGAGTTTACGAAATCCCAACCCCATAAACCACGTTTTGTAGCGGGGAGTATTGGTCCAACAAATAAAACAGCAAGTTTATCACCCGATGTAAATCGGCCTGAATACCGCGCCATTACATTTGATGAATTACGTAGTGCCTACAAACTCCAAGTAGAAGCCCTTATGGATGGAGGAGTTGATATACTATTGGTAGAAACCATCTTTGATACGCTAAACGCCAAGGCCGCCCTATTTGCGATTGAAGAAGTAAAAGAAGAGCGAAATTCAGAGATTCCGATCATGGTTTCGGGGACGATTACCGATGCTTCAGGACGAACGCTTTCAGGGCAAACGGTGGAAGCCTTTTTAGCGTCCGTATCACATATCCCACTTCTAAGTGTTGGATTTAATTGTGCTTTGGGGGCCGAACAGCTAAAACCGTATTTACAACGACTTTCTAATAAAACCAACTTTCATACGTCGGCGCATCCCAATGCTGGATTGCCAAATGCCTTTGGAGAATATGATGAAACTCCAGAAGAAATGACGGCCTATATTGAAGTCTATTTTAAAGACAATTTGATAAATGTCATTGGAGGCTGTTGCGGCACAAACCCGGCGCATATTAAAGCCATTTATAAGGCCTCTCAAAATCATAAACCACGTCAATTAAAAGCGAACTAATAATGGAGAGTGACTGTAAAAAATACCTGACCCTTTCTGGTTTAGAACCCTTGGTGGTGACTCCAGAGTCCAATTTTGTAAACGTTGGTGAACGTACCAATGTGACAGGGTCAAGAAAATTTTTGAGGTTAATCAAAGAAGAAAAATATGAAGAAGCCTTATCGGTTGCTAGAGATCAAGTCGATGGAGGTGCACAGATTATTGATGTCAATATGGACGAAGGGATGTTGGACGGCGTTCATGCAATGACCACCTTTTTGAACCTTATTGCCTCAGAACCCGATATTTCCAGAGTGCCCATTATGATTGACAGCTCTAAATGGGAAATCATTGAAGCTGGACTAAAAGTTGTGCAAGGCAAATGTGTTGTGAATTCGATAAGTCTTAAAGAAGGCGAGCAAGAATTTATTCGTCAAGCAAAATTAATCCTTCGTTACGGTGCCGCAGTAATTGTGATGGCATTTGATGAAACAGGACAAGCGGACACCTATCAACGCCGAATAGATATTTGTAAGCGCTCATATGATATCTTAGTTGAAGTTGTTAAATTTCCACCACAAGACATTATTTTTGATCCCAACATATTTCCCGTTGCCACTGGGATGGACGAACACCGAAAAAATGCATTAGACTTTTTTCAAGCTACCAAATGGATTCGCACCAACTTGCCTTATGCCAATGTTTCTGGAGGCGTAAGTAATGTTTCGTTTTCATTTCGCGGAAATAATATAGTCCGTGAGGCCATCAACTCAGCCTTTTTGTTTCATGCCATAAAAAATGGAATGAATATCGGAATTGTAAATCCAACCATGCTTGAGATTTATGATGAAATTCCTGACGCGCTATTGACTTGTGTGGAGGATGTTTTATTTGATCGTAAAGATGATGCAACCGAACGTCTTTTGGATTTGGCAGAAACCTTAAAAGGACAAAAAAATGATGTTGAAGTTGCAGTTTTAGAATGGCGAAATAAATCATTGCAAGAACGTATTTCCTATGGTTTAGTCAAAGGGATTGATGCTTTTATTGTGGAAGATGTAGAAGAAGCACGCGTATTAGCCCAGAAACCTATTGAGGTTATAGAAGGCAATTTAATGATCGGTATGAATGTGGTTGGTGATTTATTTGGAAGCGGTAAAATGTTTCTACCACAAGTGGTCAAATCTGCTCGCGTGATGAAACGTGCTGTAGCGTATCTACAGCCGTTTATTGAGGCCGAAAAAGACGGAAAAGTCGAATATGCGGGTAAAATATTAATGGCTACAGTTAAAGGCGATGTACATGATATTGGAAAAAATATTGTGAGCGTTGTTTTAGGCTGTAATAACTATGAGATTGTAGATTTGGGTGTAATGGTTCCACCCGAAAAAATTATTGAAACGGCCATTAAAGAGCAAGTTGATATTATTGGGCTCAGCGGACTAATAACGCCGTCCTTAGATGAAATGGTTTATGTATCAAAAGAAATGGAAAAAACGGAACTCAGCATTCCGTTAATGATTGGTGGCGCTACAACCTCTAAAGCCCATGCAGCAGTGAAGATTGCGCCTCATTATAGCCATACAGTTATTCATGTCAATGATGCCTCGAGAGCTGTGACTGTCGTAGGCGATTTACTAAAAAAAGACAATCAACAACTCCTTAGTGATTTAAGAACGTCATACGATGTATTTAGAGAGCAGTTTTTAAGCAGAACGAAGCAAAAGGAATATATTTCTATTGAAGAAGCGCGCTCTAAAAAATATAAAATTCAATGGGATCAAACGAGTATTATAAAACCCAAAAAATTAGGAATTCAAGTGATTCAAGACTTTGACATCACCAAGTTGGAAGAGTTTATTGACTGGAGTCCATTTTTTAGGAGTTGGGATCTTCATGGGAAATATCCTAATATATTAACAGATGAGGTTGTTGGAAGTCAAGCTACCGAATTGTTTAAAGATGCTCAAGAACTGTTGCAACGTATTTTTTTAGAGAAATTATTGGGTGCTAAAGCCATTTTTGGATTGTTTCCTGCCAATATGATTAATGATGATGACATCGAAATTTATGACGAAAACGGAAACACACAGCAGACTTTTTTAACCCTGCGTCAGCAACTCAAAAAACGTGCGGAAGTTCCCAATATCGCACTGTCGGATTTTATTGCACCTAAATCCTCAGGGCAAATAGATTATATGGGTTGTTTTTGTGTGAGTACAGGGTTTGGAACTAAAGCACTTGCCGAAGCTTTTGAGGCAGATAATGACGATTATAATTCCATTATGATCAAAGCATTAGCAGACCGATTGGCAGAGGCTTTTGCGGAATATTTGCATAAAGAAGTGCGAATCAATCATTGGGGATATGCTGCCGATGAAGACCTTTCCAATACCGATTTAATTAAAGAAACATATAAAGGGATTCGTCCTGCACCTGGCTATCCTGCCTGTCCAGATCATTTGGAAAAACAAACGATTTGGAAACTTTTGGACGTCAAAAAACAGATAGGCGTGGAGCTGACCGAAAGTTTAGCGATGTGGCCTGCTGCGAGTGTGAGTGGTTATTATTTTGGAAACGCTGAAGCCAAGTATTTTGGCTTGGGAAAAATCACAGAAGACCAATTGATTGACTATTCAAAACGAAGAACTATAAGTATTGAAGATGCACGAAAATGGTTAAACCCAAACTTAGCAAACTAAAAAAACGCATTATGAAAGTTACAGATCATTTAAAAAAGGCCAACGGAAAAACGTTGTTTTCATTTGAAATTATTCCCCCTAAAAAAGGAAAAAACATTCAAGAGCTATACAATAATATCGATCCGTTGATAGAATTTAATCCGCCCTTTATTGATGTGACAACATCTAGAGAGGAGTATATTTATATTGAGAAAAAGGGATTATTTGATCGAAAAATCACGAGAATGCGCCCAGGAACTTTGGGGATTTGTGCTGCCATTAAACACAAATATGAGGTAGACACTATTCCGCATGTGCTTTGTGGGGGATTTACCAAAGAAGAAACAGAATACTTGTTGGTGGACTGTCACTATTTAGGGATTGATAATGTGATGGCGCTTCGAGGAGATACGATGTCACATCAAAAATATTTTGAACCGACCAAAGGCGGGCATAATTATGCGTCTGACTTGGTGCAACAGGTTAATGAATTAAATAAAGGGAATTATTTACACGATGTTATCGAAGTCGATAATAAACCAGATTTTTGTATTGGAGTTGCTGGATACCCCGAAAAACATATTGAATCGCCATCACTACATTCAGATTTATTACGGTTAAAACAGAAAGTAGACGCCGGTGCCGATTACGTGGTTACTCAAATGTTTTTTGACAATCAACGTTATATTGAATTTGTTACCAAGGCACGAGAAATGGGAATTACCGTTCCAATTATCCCAGGAATCAAGCCATTAGCCATTGAAAAGCATTTGCAATTATTACCTCAAGTATTTAAAATTGATTTACCACAAGCGCTCATAAAAGAAGTGAATAAATGTGATTCAAGCGCACAAATTCGTCAGGTAGGTGTGGAGTGGGCGATTCAGCAATCTAAAGAATTATTGGACTTTGGCGTACCAGTATTGCATTATTATTCCATGGGTAAAAGCGATAATATCAAAGCCATTGCTTCTGAACTATTTTAAATGTTAGTCGTTTATAAAATAGTTTAACACCTCTTTTTTAAGTTTCGAAACAGAGAATAGATTTATTTAACGTATCTCTAAGAAAGAATACATTTTATATGTGTAATTTTGAATTTCAATTAGAACTGTTTGAAGAAAATTGAAATCATAAAAAAACCAATCACTTATGAGATGGAGCTTTTCGAAAAGAAATTTCGATTATCCATGTCAAGCCGAGTGGCACTTCTAAACCGCATTACGCATTATATCGTAAATCGGAAGGGGAAACAGATGCGTCCTATGTTTGTGTTTTTAACGGCTAAAATGATTTCTAATGGAGAGGTTAGCGAACGCACTTATAGAGGAGCATCCGTATTGGAGTTGATTCATACCGCTACTTTGGTGCATGATGATGTGGTAGATGAAAGCGACCGTCGTCGTGGTTTTTTCTCCATAAATGCACTTTGGAAAAACAAGATTGCAGTTTTGGTAGGCGATTTTTTATTGTCTAAAGGACTGTTGTTATGCATTGATAATAACGATTTTGATCTCTTAAAAATAATATCTGTAGCTGTTCGTGAAATGAGCGAAGGTGAATTGTTACAAATAGAAAAAGCCAGAAATCTAAACATTACAGAAGCTATTTATTACGAAATCATTCGTCAAAAAACAGCCACGCTCATCGCCGCTTGTTGTAGTTTAGGTGCGGCTTCTGTGAAGCCTCTTTCTGAAGAGGTGGAAACGATGCGTAAGTTTGGAGAACTTATAGGAATGGCTTTTCAAATTAAAGATGATTTGTTTGATTATGGCACTCAGCAAATTGGGAAGCCTACAGGAATTGATATTAAAGAGCAAAAAATGACGCTTCCATTAATATATGTTCTAAACCACTGCTCAAAAAAAGATAAAAGTTGGCTAATTAATTCTGTTAAAAATCACAATAAAGATTCTAAACGTGTTAAAGAAGTAATCGCTTTTGTAAAAGACAATGGCGGCTTAGACTATGCAGTTTCAAAAATGAAAGCCTTTCAAGAGCAAGCACTAAAATTACTAGACTCGTTTCCAGAATCCTCCTACAAAAAATCTCTGATTTTGATGGTTAATTATGTCATCGAGCGAAACAAGTAAGGCGTATTATAACGGTAAAAATTGTAAGGCAGAACTTTCAATATCATAGCCATAAGCCCTCCACGATGATCCAATGTTTTCATATTTCCAAACTATTTCTTTTTCAGGAGTTACTTCCCACATCCCAAAATCACCTTCACAGATGAGGGTATTTCCATTAGCTAATCTGTCAGCACCTGAAATTTTGCCATTGTGTAGTTCGTCATCGATAAAACTCCAAACAATTGTTGGTTCATTGTTAGTGTTAGGGAGTAATAAAAAGGGGTCAGGAAAATCATTTCATAAACTGTAGATTCTGCAGATTGATTAGGTCCATAATTTCCAAAAATCAACATATTACCTTCTCCTGGAACGCCATTTTCTAATAAATTAGGAAAGTGGTTGTTGTAAAAAGTTCGGGTACCCGAAGCGTTATTATATGCACTTGGATTTCCAAAACGATATAGTAAATCACCTCCTTTATTATAGTTTCCGCCTAATGTACTACTCGCTTCATTAGTTGTTGTGCTGTGATCGATAACCCATACTTCACTAAAAAAATTGACACTTATATATATAAGGTTTTTGGTTGCGTCGTAGTCAATCCCATTAGCGTGCATGAAGTCTCCGTCAGGCTTTAAATTATAGTTGATATTGATGCGTTGTGGTTGGTTTGCTATCGAACCAAAATTAAGCGCATTAGTGTCATAATCTTGAACAATATGATCCCAACTTCGCCATACCCATTCAATTTGATTTGTAGTTGGATTGACTTCCACTAATTTTTCTATATATATGTTTGAGTCAAAATTAACTCCAGCAGCTTGTGCTTCTACAACATCAATTTCTTCCCATACTAAAAACAGTACATTTCCATTTGGCAACAGTTCAACATCATGGTGTCCGATATCATTTCCATTGGTGTAATCGTAGCTCCATTCTTCTTTTCCAGTTGTATCAAAAATTTTAACAACGCCGCCGAAACCTCCAAAACTAAAAACAGGATCAGACCTTTTAAACATTCCAATGCTTCTTCCGTCTTCTAACAGTTCAAAGTCGTTTCCAAGTTTTGTTTCAAAATTCCATTCATGAACAGTATTTCCTTTTTTATCTACCAAAATAGATGTAGAGCCTCCGTTGTTAACAAGTAAACTTAAGTTGTTATGAATTTTTTCGGAAGTGTATACCTTTATATTATCAGTTAAAACTACTTCGGGGTCGGTTTCTATTGGTTCATTTTCGCAACCAAAACTGATAAAAACAAGTAGGATTGTAATTATTATATTATAGGGCATATTCCAAAAATAACATTTTTTTTCGTAATATATCTAACATAAATCATGTATTTTTATAAGCCAAAATTTTTTTAATTAATAAAGGTATTTAATTTGATATCAAAATCCACCATAGATCAAGTATTTGACACTGCCCGTGTAGAGGAAGTGATTGGCGATTTTGTACAATTAAAAAAATCGGGAAGTAATTTTAAAGGGCTAAGCCCTTTTAGCGAAGAACGCACACCTAGTTTTATGGTGTCTCCTGTGAAACAAATTTGGAAAGATTTTTCGACAGGTAAAGGGGGGACTTCTGTTTCATTTCTTATGGAGCATGAGCACTTCACTTATCCAGAAGCCATAAAATATTTAGCACGAAAATATAATATTGAAGTCGAGGAAACGGTACAATCGGATTCCGATAAAGAAGCTGCAGGGGAACGCGAAAGCATGTACTTAGTTAGTGAGTTTGCGCGTACGTATTATCAAAATACACTGCTTAAAACGGATGCTGGAAAAGCGATTGGTCTAAGTTATTTTAAAGAGCGCGGATTTACGGACGAGACTATTAAAAGCTTTCAGTTGGGCTATTCAACCGATGCGTGGAGTGGATTGACGGATACGGCACTAAAAAAAGGGTATAAACTAAAATACTTAGAAAGTACCGGATTGTCTATTGTTAAGGAAACCAAACAGTTTGACCGTTTTAAAGGTCGTGTCATGTTTCCCATTCACAGTATGTCTGGACGTGTGCTTGGTTTTGGAGGTCGAATTTTAGCTAAAAACGAAAAAGCTGCCAAATATCTCAATTCTCCAGAGAGTGAGATTTATCATAAAAGTAAAGTGTTGTATGGAATTTACTATGCCAAACAAACGATCGCTAAAGAAGATAATTGTTATTTGGTTGAAGGCTATACCGATGTGATTCAGTTTCATCAAAAAGGGATTAAAAACGTGGTCTCTTCTTCAGGAACCGCATTAACCCCTGATCAGATTCGATTAATCAATCGATTGACTAAAAATATAACAGTATTATTTGATGGTGATCCTGCAGGAATTAGGGCAGCACTTCGGGGTATTGATTTGATTTTGGAGCAAGGCATGAATGTGAAAATTTGCACCTTTCCAGAAGGCGAAGATCCCGATAGTTTTGCTAAACAAAATACACTCGAAGAATTACAAACGTATCTCAAAGAAAATGCAAAGGATTTTATTGCTTATAAAGCGTCTTTGCTTATGGAAGAAGCGCAAAATGATCCAGTTGCCAAAGCCAATTTGATTCGGGATATGGTGACCAGTATTTCAAAAGTGACAGATAATATTCAACGCGAAATTTATGTGCGGGAATGTTCACGTATTATGGATATTAGCGAAGAAGTGCTTTTTAGTACACTGGCACAAATGGGTAAAAAAGCACAGAATGATGCCAATAAATCTTATAACCAAAAACAAAAAGCTTTTGATGTTGTTAAATCCACAGCAGCGCCAATAAAAGTTGATATTCAATACGAGTTAGAGCAGAAAATCATTGAAATATTATTATTGTATGGCAGCCGAAAAGAAGCCTTCGAAGATTTAATACTAAAAGAAAATGAGAAAGGGGCTCTTGTATTAGAACCAGTCATCCACGAAGTCAAAGTTTTCGAGAAAATATTTTTAGATTTACAAGAAGATGAAATGCAGTTTACTAATGAAAACTTTAAGACGCTTTATTACACAATTATTGACTGTTTAAATCAGACTGAAGACTTTGTGATTGAGTCTTTTGTGAATCATTTAGATCCTACACTGGCATCTGATGTTACTAATATTTTGATGAACGAAGAGCGTCATAATCTTCATAACTGGGAAAAAAATAATATTTTTCCAAAACAAAAAGATGTGAGTATTGCGCAATTGGTAAGCGAAACAATTCTGACACTTCGTTGCTATCTAATTGATCGAAAAGTAGACGAAATTAAGCAAGATACTCAAGACGAAGTTGACCATAGAGCCCTTTTAGAGGATGTGTTGAATTATTCTAATTTAAAAATGTTGTTGTCTAGAAAATTGAGTCGTGTTTTGTAGTCTTATTTTTTTTGACGTCCATGGTCAATCAATTCTACAAGATTTGAGACATTTAATTTTTTCATCAAGCGTAATTTATAGGTGCTCACAGTTTTTTCATTGATGCCCAATTGATTTGCAATGTCTTTATTTCTTTTTCCCGATGAAATGAGTTTTAAAACTTCAACTTCACGTGTTGAAAGTTTCTCGTATAGATTCATGGTTCCTATGCTGTCTTTTTCAAAAGTAAGGGTCTCTGCAAGTTCTTTGCTGACATAAATACCTCCTTTGAAAACCTTTAAGATGGCTTTTTTTATAGTGGAGGTGGTCACTGTTTTAGATAAATATCCTGAAGCCCCTGCTTTGATCGCGCTGATCGCATAAATATCTTCCGGATGTGTGCTAAAAATAATAACACTTACATTGTTAAATTCTTTTTTGATCGAACGCAGCAATGTGATGCCATTGATGTCAGGAAGGTCTATCGGCATAAGAACGATGTCTGTATTGGACTTTTTGAGATAGTCTAAAAGTTGCTTTGCAGAGGTTGTAGTGTTTACAATTTTAATATTTGTCGAGTTTTCAAACAGCATACGAATCCCATAACTTACAATGGGTTGATGATCTGCAACGAGGACTCGAATCATTAGAGTTTAGTGTTTTAAATTTTCAGAAATTTCACATACTGGAATGGGGTTCATTTTGTGTTTGTTTGCGGAATTATAGCGCAAATAAATTTCAATAACAGTACGTTCTCTGCCTTCAAAATCGTCAGCTGTCACCCCCTTTTCAATGGCATTCATAGCCCATTCTAATTCGGGATAAGAAGCTCCAATTTGATCTTCATCACTTCTAGAGTCTCCAAACAAACCGTCACTAGGCGCAGCCGTCAAGATGCTTTCAGGGACTTCTAAAGCCGTTCCTAAATCGTAAACTTCTGACTTTAATAAATCTGCAATCGGGCTGAGATCTACACCACCATCTCCATATTTTGTATAAAATCCAACACCAAAATCTTCTACCTTATTTCCAGTTCCTGCAACTAACCGCCCTAAAAGTCCTGCGTAGTAATAGAGAGAAGTCATTCGTAGCCGTGCTCTAGAATTTGCTAATGCCATATCTACGGTAGTTGTACTGCCATCTAAATTTATTTCGGATTTAAAACGTTCAAAAACAGAAGTTAAATCAACCCGTATTGAGCTTACATTAGGAAACCTTTTTTTTAGTTGTTCGATGTGTTCTTGCGATCTTGAAACATGGCTTTCTGCTTGGTGAATAGGCATTTCTAAACAGAGCACTTCCAGTCCTGTCAGTGCACAAAGTGTTGAGGTCACTGCAGAATCAACCCCACCAGACACACCAATCACAAATCCGCTTACTTTTGCGTTTTCGGCATAAGTCTTTAGCCATTCAACAATGTGGGTTATCACAGGATTTGTTTTCATATAGTCAATTTTTAATCGCCTTACAAAAGTAAACTATTCTGTATAAATTATTTTACCTAAATCAAACATTATGAATAAAATTTTAATTCAATTGTTTTAGAATTCAGTAACTTAGACCTCATAAAAATTAACCAATTAGATATTTTAAGGTCTGTCCTAATAAATAGTTATTATGAAGCAGTTGAGAGGTAAAAATATTTACAGCTTATTAGTATTACTATGTTTTCAGTTAAGTTATGCTCAATTGAGTCGCACACATTATATTCCACCAATTAGTGCTGCCGATAATTCAAACGCAACGCCTCAAAATCAATACTTACATATATCAACTCCAAGTGTAACGCCAGTAAGTGTAACGTTGACGGAAATTGGCGGAACTGTTTCTGTTCTTTCGGCTTCAAATGCAAACCCTATTGAAATTTTGATTGGATCAGGATCGAACACCTCTTTTATTGCAGATGTGAGTACAACAGGGGCAAAACATTCAAACAAAGGCTATTCCATTCAGGCTGACAAACCAGTTTATGTTTCTGTACGTTTAATTGCTGGAGCAGGTCAAGCTCAAGCCGGGTCTTTAGTTTCAAAAGGTCTCTCAGGTCTCGGTACAATTTTCAGAATTGGAACGTTTACAAATCAAAAAACATTTACATCAGCTACAACAGATTATCTGAATTTTGTTTCTGTTATGGCGACTGAAAACAATACTCAAGTTGATTTCTCCGATTTAGCACCTGGAACTATTGTCGAGAACAGCACTCCACTATCTGTTGTTTTAGATTATGGCGAGACTTATGTGATTGCATTAGATCCAGCAGTTGTCTCAGCAAATAGAGATGGTTTGGTTGGTGCCCTTGTAAGTGCTTCCAAACCTATAGTAGTCAACTGTGGCTCTTCAAACGGTAGTAACTCTACAGGAAATGGGCGAGATTTTGGAATTGACCAAATTGCGCCTTTTGAAACTATACTTATTGATGGGCAAACGTACAGCGAATATATATTTGTGAGAGCCAACGGATACGACGACATAGAGCGTCCTTTGATTGTAGCGCATTTAGATAACACAGCAGTATATGTAAATGGAGACGATACAACAGGAACCTTGGTCGCCACATTGTCTGCAGGCGAATATATCAGTATAGCGGGGTCATATTTTAGCACCCAATCAAGCTCTAGTTCAAACCCAGGAGGTAATATGTATGTTTGGACCTCTAAAACAGCCTTTGCCTATCAGGGAATTGGAGGTTCGAGTAGCGAAGCTAATCAAGAATTATTTTTTGTACCTCCTCTGAATTGTAAGACCCCAAAAACAATAAATAATATCCCGCTTATTCAAAATACAGGTAGTGGTAGTGCCGTTTTTTCAGGTGGAATAACAATTGTTACCGAAGTTGGGGCCTCTGTTTTGGTTAATGGTGCCGCAATAACTGTTAGCCCTCAACAAGTTAAAAACTCTACTTTCGAAACCTATTTAATAACTGGTCTAACCGGAAATGTAAGCGTATCATCAGACAAACAAATTTATGTGTCTTATTATGGTGCTAACGGTACTGCTGCTTTAGGTGGGTTTTATTCTGGGTTCATTTTCAAGCCAGAAATTACACCAAAGGCGCTTACTATGGTAGTGTCCGAGCTCTGCATTCCTAACATTGAGCTTAACATTAGTAGTTTAGAAACTTTTGATTCCTATCAATGGTTCTATAATGGTGTAGCTATTCCAGGAGCTAACGCTGAAACTTGGACTCCAAATTCACCAGGATTTTATCAATTAGAAGGCATTATTACGAACTGTGATACGGTTCTTTCAGATAATATCCCCGTGAGTAGCTGTGCAGGAGATGTTGATAATGATGGTGTTAATGACAATATTGATAGCGATAATGACAACGACGGCACCCTCAATAGGCAAGAATCTCATTGCGATCTAGCTTTTGATCTTTCAAACAACTCAGGACCTTTTTTTACGGCCAATTCAGTTGCCAGTACGGCTAATAATCTTCCCACCACTTTTACTGGATATACAGACCAATCAATGGTTTTCCAAGCAGCCCCAATAACAAGCGCTTCATTAAGTTCCAGTACCTATGAGCTTACATTTAATGTAGCAACAAGTTTTATTATACAACAATCTAATTCTGCAAGTAGTCCAGGCACTATTGAATTTGATGATGAAGAGGTTTTTATCTTTAGTGTTGCTTATGACGAAACACTAACAGTAGTTGATCCTGATAATCAACTTTTGATAGACACAAACTATGATGGTATTTATGATAATAATGTTGAAGAATTTACAGCTTTTGAAATTAGATTCAAATTAAACTCAGCTATGCTTTCTTCTAATGATGTTTCATTTTCATTTCATAGCAATCAAGCCAGTGGCTTCAGCATAAAGTATATTAATAAATCCGAAACTCAAATCAATTCAGCGGCTTTTCAGCTTATTCAAACCTGCAGACCAATAGACTCTGACGGAGACTTGGTTTATGATGCTTTAGATTTAGACAGTGATAATGATGGTATTTTTGACGTGATTGAAAATGGAAATACAAGCTTAGACCAAAATCAAAATGGTCAAATAGAAGAAGTTGAGTTAAACGATCTTAATTCTGATGGACGACACGATGCTGCTCTTGATCCAGGAGATTTTGATGGAGACAGCGTCCTTAATTTTCTAGACTTAGATAGTGATAATGACGGGCTGTACGACCTGTTTGAATCGGGAATTGTGATCAATACTTTAGACCTAGACAATGACGGTCAGATAGATTTAGGGTTTTTAGATTCAAACATGAACGGCGCTTCAGATGTTACAGAAGCACAGAGTCCTATTGATTCGGACGCTAATATGGTTCCCGATTTCATACAATTGGATTCTGATTTAGATGGTTGTTTTGATGCAGACGAGGCAGGGTTTACAGCGAATTTAGGGATTTTAGACGGAACAGCGGTTGATAACAATGGGCTAGTGACGGGTGGTGATGGTTATGATTTCGCAATAGACAGCAATTCAGACGGATTGTTTGATTATCAAGAGTATGTTAGTATAATTCCGGTCGAAATAACTTCACCAGTTGTTGTTTGCGAGTTCGAGAATACTACAATTTTTGTGTCTTTAGAAACTACTTCTAGCTCTTTTGACAGCATCCAATGGGAACGAAATTTGGATGGAGGCTCAAGTTGGACCGATGTTATTGCAGTTTCAAATAGTTTTGAAGGGCAGGACACCAATAGCTTAAAAATTTTAAATACTAAACTTCCAACTAGTGGAACTAAATTCCGAGCTAGAATGGAACGTTTGGACTATGTTTGTGGACCAATTTATACGAATGAAGTCGAACTTATTGTCAACCCTTTGCCAGTAGTTCAATCAACTGTGCAGTTATTTCAGTGTGACCAAGATGTGGATGGCATCACTTTTTTTAATCTTAATGAGGCTAATCAATTACTATCTTCTAACTACAAAAACGAACAGTTTTCCTTTTATTTTTCGCAAGCTGATGCTGAATTAGGAACGGTGTCTACGGCTATTTCAAATTCTATTAGTTACGAAAATACAACCACAGACCCTTTGATTAATCCAAATAAGCTGTATGTTAGAGTAGAAACTGGATTTGGTTGTGCTTCAGTCGCCGAGCTAAACTTGCTAGTATCTACAACACAAATACCCAATACATTTTCTATGCCTAGTTACAAAGAATGTTTTGATTCATCTGATGGCTTAACAACCTTTGATTTTAGTGATTCCGAAGCCCTCATTTTAAACCTTTTTCCCCCAACTCAATCACTTACAGTTACTTATTACGAAACAGAATCAGAAGCACTTTCAGAAACCAATAAAATTTTTGATATATCAAAGTATGATAACAGCACAGGACAAGATCAGTTGATTTGGGTTAGAGTGGACTCTGATGCAGATAATTCTTGTGTAGGTGTGGGATCCTATATCAAGTTAATTGTAAATCCGCTACCGTTAATAGTGGTTCCTACAAATAATCCATACTATTGTGTAGGTAGTACGAACTCCTTAACAATTGATTTACCCTTGGAGTTTGACGATTTGTTGTTGGGGCCACAATCCACAGCTAATTATTCGGTCAGTTATTATGCTTCATCTAGTGATGCATTAAGCACTACGGGTTCGATAACTACACTATCAAACTCCGCTTCATCACAGCAGGTATTCTGTAGAATTGACAATCTCAATACACCTTGTTTTGATATAGAACCGTTTACAATAGATTTCATCACAAACCCTCAAGCAAGTTCTGCTGGTCCGTACGTGGTTTGTGACACTGATAATGATGGTGTTTTTATATTTAATACAACTGATTTAGAAGCGACTGTTCTAGCCGGACAAACAACAATGTCAATCGCTTATTTTGATGCTTTAGGCACTCCATTAACAGATTCAAACGGTCTTCTTATTACAAGTCCCTTCCCTTCGAGTTTTTCTACAACTACGAGCACGATTCGTGCGGTAGTCTCAAATGCTTTTTGTGCAGATGCTTTTGTAGATATTAGTTTTATGGTGAATAATAATACAGATTTTTTTGTAGAAGATCTTGTAATCTGTGACGGTTCAATAGAATATTTAGAGTTAGATTTAGAATACCCCTCAAATACCTATAACTACAGTTGGCTGTTACCAAATTTAGACACTTATTTTTCTGTTCTCCCTGAAATTTCTATCGATCAAACCGGACTTTACTCAGTTACGGTCACGAACCTAGATGGAAGTTGTTCAAATACCCAAAGTTTTGAAGTTTTTGCTTCTGAGGGTCCAACACTTTCATTGGAGGATATTACGGTTGTTGAAGCGACCTCAAATAATTCTATTTCAATTTTAGAGTCTAATTTAGGGTCATCCAATTATGAGTTTAAGCTTGTAGACGAAAATGGATTGTTGGTTGCAGGTTATCAAGATAATGGCTATTTTGGCAATCTAACAGGTGGTGTCTATACGTTATTTGCAAGAGACTATCTTAAGTGTGAAGAAGTTTCAATTAGGGTTCCTGTGCTCTATTTTCCTAAATTTTTCACACCAAATAATGATGGCTATAACGATACTTGGGAAATCAAAGGCATCCGTTCCAATGATTATAAGTCTAGTCATATTTATATATTTGATCGTTATGGGAAACTTTTAAAATCTATGGCATTAATAAATAATTCTTGGAATGGCTTGTATAATGGATCTCGACTTCCTTCTAGTGATTACTGGTTTCGGATTGAACTTGTTAGATTGGACGGAACACTATTAAGTAAACAAGGTAATTTTTCTCTTAAATACTAACGACTTATTTTTTATGACAGAATTCAATTTTAAAATATAGATTAATTACTTTTGTGGTAAGATTGAATTTAAATCATATTTTGAAAATAAAGCACACACCATTACAGTTATTACATGTCTCAAAAGCTATTGTTTTGTTATTAACTGCTTGTGTGTTTTCATGTCAAAACACATCAAAAGTAGAGAAAGAGATTTCTGCAATATATATTGATTTGAATATTGAAAGGTTTGATCAGATGTTTGCTTCATCTACAGCCTCAGATCTTCCAGTATTACAACAAAACTATCCTTTTTTGTTTTCTAAAAGATATGCAGATTCTGTGTGGATTAAGCGCATAAGTGATCCGATTCAACAGCTTCAAAACCGTGCAGTAGACAGTGTTTTTGTGGATTTCTCTAGTATTGAAGCTGAAATTAGTCGTTTCTATCAACACCTTAAATATTATAATAAAGCGCTCAAAACACCACGACTCATTACCGTTTTATCAGATGTTGATTATCGGAATAAAGTGGTGGTTACCGATTCCATTGTGCTCATTGCATTAGACACCTATCTTGGCGAGGAGCATGAATTTTACACAAGTTTTTATGACTATATAAAACAAAATTTAAACAAAACTCAAATTGTATCTGACTTAGCTACTTCTTATGCCGAGCAGTTAATTTATCAACCTAGACGGGCTACTTTTCTTGAAGAAATGATTTATTTTGGAAAGCAATTGTATTTAAAAGATCTGTGGATTCCATTCAAGGAAAACAATGAAAAAATCGGCTATTTGCCAGCGCAATATGAGTGGGCTGTAGCTAATGAGTTTTATATTTGGCAATACTTTGTTGAAAAAGAATTATTATATGAAACTGATCGAAAACTGTTAGCACGTTTTATTATACCGACACCCTTTTCACGATTTAATTTAGAATTAGATAATGAATCTCCTGGACGTTTGGGTCAATATATGGGGTGGCAAATTGTAAAATCCTATATGGAAAACAATACAACACCAGTACTGGAAATGCTTCAAATGGAAGCGACAGAGATTTTTAATAACGCAAAATTTAAACCAAAAAAATAATGGCACAAACTCATACTTCAAAGATAGAAATGACCGTTGAATTAGATGAAAACCGTGTTCCTGAACACTTGTTTTGGACGGCTCAAGATGGAGGTGTTTCAAATCAAGAAGCTAAAGCTATGATGCTTTCTGTCTGGGATCAAAAAAAACAAGAAACTCTTCGAATTGATCTATGGACAAAGGATATGCCTGTTGATGAAATGAAATTGTTCTTTCATCAAACACTCGTCACAATGAGTGACACCTATTTGCGGGCAACTCAAGACGAAAAAATGACAGCAACAATGAAGGATTTTTGTGACTATTTTGCTGAAAAACTGGACCTCGTAAAAAAATAAATTACCATTCGTTTAGTCGGTTCGAATCTAATTTTAGAAAAATAAAGACGAGTATTGTAAAGGCCCAAAGCCCTGAGCCTCCGTAACTAAAAAAGGGCAAAGGAATACCTATTGTTGGGATTAGGCCCATGACCATTCCTATATTAATCATAAAATGCACAAATAATATACTGGCTACACTATAGCCATAGACCCTACTAAATTGTGATTTCTGTTGTTCGGCGAGATGTAAAATCCGTAAAATTAATAATACAAACAGCACAATAACGATACTGCTTCCAATGAACCCCCATTCTTCGCCAATAGTACTAAATATATAATCTGTATGTTGTTCTGGTACAAATTTACCTCTGGTTCGTGTTCCATCCATGAACCCTTTTCCAAAAACCCCACCCGAACGAATTGCTTTCTCAGACTCATTTAGGTTATAGGAAATGTTGCGCTTCATGGCCTGTAATTTCTCAGGGTTTTTTTCTAAACGCAACCATAGGCCGATACGATCTTGTTGGTGATTTTGAAGCACATTATTAAAGGCCCACTGAATGCTACAACTAATTCCAATACTAAATATTAAGATTGTCAATATCCCTTTAAACTTCTTCTTTTTCCTCTTAAAAAAAAGTTGATATATTAAAAGTATTACTGCCAATACAGCACAGACCAACCCCGCAGAAAACTTTAAAGTTGCTATACCTAGGAGCGCAACAAATACGCCAAATATAATATAATATTGAGGAATACCTTCTCTATAAAACACAAAAATAAGACTTAAAAACACTAATGTACTTCCAGCATCATTTTGTAATAATATTAGCAATGCAGGTAAACCGACTACTATAGCGGCCCTGATTTGATCTTTTTGATCCCTGATATTTGTTTGTAAATCACTAATATATTTAGCCAATGCCAAAGCAGTTGCAAATTTCGCGAATTCACTAGGTTGTAAAGTCATCCCTCCTAAATCATACCATGATGTAGCCCCGTTTATTTGTTTTCCAGCAAGAAATAATCCTATTAATGATACTAACGAGCAGAGGTAAATAATACTTGCAAAGCGTTCGTAAAATTTAGCATCAACTGATAAAATTAGTAGTATTAAAATAAGGGAACTAACTATAAAAACAAGTTGTTTGCCATAGGGTTTAGCAATGTCAAAATAAGAGGTAAACTCGCCCACAGAAGATGCAGACAGGATATTAAAATAGCCAAAAACAACGAGTGCTGCAAAAATAATTACAGTCACCCAGTCTAATTGAAAACTATTTGCACGGTTCAGGTTCATTGCTCATTAATTTCAAAAGGTTCTCCGCTATAGGGTTTCAAATATTCGTCTTCTAGGCTTTTTTCAATAACCAAACGTTCCATTCGTTTTAAAGTCACTTCCCCCTTAAGGTGTTTTTCGATCATTAGACTTGCGATTCGACCTGCCCAACGGGAACCGTAATACCCATTTTCAACCAAAATGGCAATCGCTATTTTAGGATCGTCTTTAGGAGCAAAAGCTACAAATATTGAATGATCCGTAAGTTGATGCCTAACACCATCAATTTTAGTGAAATTTTCTGCTGTTCCAGTTTTTCCACAAATTTCTATCCCAGGAACTTTTAGAAAACTTGCAGTTCCTTTTGTATATACATTATGCATCCCTTCAATAACAGCATCAAAATGTTCAGGACTAATAGAGGTTTGTTTAGGAGTTGAAAATTTAGGGTTTATAGTTTGACCTTCTATAGATTTTATGATATGAGGGGTATAGTAATAACCTTTATTTGCAATGGCAGCGGTCATATTTGCTAATTGAATAGGGGTTACCAAAATTTCTCCTTGTCCAATAGCGTTAGATATGATGGTTGTAGCTCCCCATTGAAAATCTGGATACCATTTATTATAATAGTTTCCATCAGGAATATTTCCTTTTTTACCTACAGATAAATCATTTCCTAGAAAATCGCCTAAACCAAAACTTTTAATATGATTACTCCAGTTGTCCATGGATTCGGAAGCATTCGGAGTATTTTCAATTGTAGTTCTAAACGCCATGGCAAAATAGGAATTACATGAGTAACTAATTCCAGAATTTAAATTTCTGAATCCACCACCACAATGACATTGCATGACGCGTCTTTTTTTACCATAAATGTATTTTCCCGAGCAAATGATGTTTGTTTTTGTGTCAATAGCTTGTTCTTGTAAGGCGGTTAATGCTACTAGTAATTTAAACGGCGACCCAGGGACATGCATTCTTGTGAGTCCCTTGTCAATTAAAGGTCTGTGGATGGTGTCTAAGTACAGTTTGGTGTAGTTTTTGGAACGTTGGCGTCCTACTAATACGTTTGGATTGTATGAAGGCGCGGAAACAAGACTCAAGATTTCACCTGTACTTGGTTCAATGGCAACAATCCCTCCAATTTTGTTTTGCATCAGCAATTCTCCATAGGCTTGAAGTTCAGAGTCAATGGTGATTTTAATGTCTTTTCCAGGCACAGGGAGGGTGTCAAACACGCCATTTTTATAAGCGCCAATATCTCTATTGTAAATATTTTTTTGGATGTATTTCACTCCCTTAACGCCTCTTAGTGTTTTTTCATACGAGATTTCGACCCCTTGTTTTCCAATCAAATCACCAAGGCGGTAATAGGAATCCTTAGTGATTTCTTTAGTATTAGCCTCAGCAATGTACCCCAATACATTGGCGCCAATGGAAGTTTGATAATCTCTCACGGATCTTTTTTGAATGTAAAATCCTTTAAATTTCCTTAATTTTTCTGAAAGAAAAGCATAATCTTCTTTGGAGAGATGACGTAAGAATGGTGATGGAAGTCGTGGAGAATAATTCTTAGCACGTTTATAAGACTTAAAAAAAGTAGCCTTGTCAATCTTTAATAAACTACAAAACAGTATCGTATCTAAAGGTTCAACTTCTCTAGGAATTACCATTACATCATAACTCGGTTGATTGGCCACTAAAAGACTATCGTTTCGATCATAGATATAGCCGCGTTTTGGATAATGAAAAACCTTGCGGATTGCATTGTCGTTACTGATGCTGTAGGCATCAGCTGTATAGATTTGTAAATAAAACAAACGTCCTATAAAACAAATTCCTGTTAGAATAACCAATCCAAAAAGCAATACTTTTCTCATAGCTCTTTTTTGCTAAATAGTGAGGTAAGAAGTAGACAAACAATTAGTGTGAAAACACTTGAATATAGAGTTTGTTTAACAATCAATAAGGTCTCATTTTTATCAAACACAACTAGGGAAAATAAAATAGCATGATGAATAACGATAAGAAATAAAAAGTAAATTAGTCGTTGACTTAAAGTCGTGTTGCTAAACTTTACGGCTTGATATTCATAAGCAGCACCAAACGAAAATTTTAGAAAAAGCGGCCGCACATATGCAATTGCTACACTAGCACTTGCATGTACTCCTCCAGAATCTAAAAACATATCAACTGACAATCCTACTAGAAAACTTAAAGAAATAAATAATAACCGATTATTGGTAATGGGGTATAGGAATATGAAAATGATATAAATATAGGGATTAAGGTACCCTAAAAAGTTGATGTTACTACAAATTATTATTTGCAGAAAAACCAGTCCTATAAATCGTAAAACAGTATTTAATACAATATTATTCATCAGATATATTTAAGGCTCTTAATTCATTAATGGCTGTGTTTTTAATGATATAAACATGTTCTAAATTTCTCATATCATTAAACAATTTAACCTCGATAATATAAAGGTCTTCGGTGTCATTAAGCGCGTAAGAAAGGATACTTCCTACAGGAATATTTGGGGGAAACGTAGAAGAGTAGCCACTAGTAACGATGGTGTCACCTACAGATAGTTTTACGAGATCTTGCACATCTTTTAGTTGTACAATTTCTGGAGATTTGCCATCCCAACTTAAAATTCCAAAATAATTTGTTTTCTTTAACTTTACATTGATTCGACTACTAGTATTTAAAATTGACAATACTCTAGAGTAGTTGGAAGATGTTGCATCAATTATCCCAACAATTCCTTTGGAAGTAATCACACCATAATCCTCTTTAATACTATCGTTTTGCCCTTTATTGAGTGTTAAGTAGTTGTTAGGTAAGGCAAAACTATTTTTATAAATTAGACTAGGAAATAGATCATATTTTTGTTCCAAAAGAGTATCGAGAGGCGTCAAATTCTCACGACTAAAAACAAGTGTTTTTAAGCGACTGTTCTCATTTAGAAGTATTTCGTTTTCTTTTTTTAAATTAAAATATTGAGAGATGCTGTGAAAAGTACCGTAAACGCTGCCTGTAATTTGATTGGAAGAATTAATGAACTTACTTCGATGATATCCATTAGATCGGATCGTGAGCGAAAGGCCACAAGAAAACAACAGTAAAAACAAGACAAATGTTTTGTTTTTAATGAAGAAATTAAAAAGTTGTTGCATTACCTAGAATCTATTTTATCAAGACACTTTTATATTTTGCAATGTTTTTAAGAACAATTCCAGTTCCCCGAACAACAGCTCTTAATGGGTCTTCTGCAATATAAACGGGTAAATCTGTTTTTTGAGATAATCGTTTATCTAATCCTCTTAACATCGAACCACCACCAGCGAGATAGATGCCAGTATTATAAATATCAGCTGCAAGTTCTGGAGGTGTTTGTGACAGTGTTTCCATTACAGAGTCTTCAATTCTTAGGATTGATTTATCTAACGCTTTTGAAATTTCGCGATGCGTAATTTCAACTTGTTTAGGTTTTCCTGTAAGTAAATCTCTACCCTGAACATTCATTTCATCTGGCGGAATTTCTAAATCTTCGGTTGCAGCTCCAATTTGGATTTTTATTTTTTCCGCACTACGATCCCCAACATATAAGTTGTGTTGTGTTCGCATATAATAAATGATATCATTTGTAAAGACGTCTCCTGCGACTTTCACAGATTTATCGCATACAATTCCACCAAGAGCAATCACTGCAATTTCGGTAGTTCCACCTCCGATATCAACAATCATATTTCCTTTAGGTTGCATGATATCTACTCCAATTCCAATAGCCGCTGCCATCGGTTCGTGAATCAAGTACACTTCTTTCCCATTTACGCGTTCAGCAGATTCTTTTACTGCGCGCATTTCAACTTCCGTAATCCCTGAAGGAATACAGATCACCATTCTTAGAGAGGGTGCGAATAATTTATTTTTTAGTGCAGGAATACTTTTTATAAATAAACTTATCATTTGTTCAGACGCATCAAAATCTGCAATAACACCATCTTTCAATGGGCGAATTGTTTTGATGTTTTCATGCGTTTTTCCTTGCATTAAATTGGCTTCTTTACCTACAGCAATAATTTTCCCTGAGACTCGATCCCTAGCAACAATAGAGGGACTGTCAATCACAACTTTATCGTTGTGAATGATTAAGGTATTGGCAGTGCCTAAATCGATAGCTATTTCCTCAGTTAAGAAGTCAAAAAATCCCATATGTTATAAATAATTTATCAAAGTATTAAAGTAATATGCAGTTTTGTAAATGTACTAAAATAAAATTTAGTTTGGAAATGCCTTTTGGTTAAATAAATTAGTGTTTAAAATGACGTGTTTTTGTAAACACCATTGCCACATTATTGGCGTTACAATAATCAATACTTAATTGATCTTTTATAGATCCCCCAGGTTGAATGACTGCTGTAATTCCGGCATCTTTAGCGATTTCGACACAGTCAGGAAATGGAAAAAATGCATCACTAGCCATCACGGCGCCATTAAGTTTGAAATTAAAAGAATTTGCTTTATGAATCGCCTGATTTAAGGCATCGACACGACTTGTTTGCCCAGTTCCACTAGCAAATAATTGCTTGTTTTTGGCTAAAACAATTGTATTTGATTTTGTGTGTTTACATATTTTGGAGGCAAACAATAAATCTTCAATTTCAGTGTCAATAGGCGTCGAATTCGTTGCGTTTTCTAAAATTTTACGTTCATCAGTAATCATATTTTTATCTTGAACCAGTACGCCATTCAAGCAACTTCTTACAATGGTTTCGGGTAATTCAATAGTATTTTGAATCAGTAAAATTCTATTTTTCTTTCCTTTTAAAAGCGCTTCTGCCTCATTGCTAAAGGATGGCGCAATAACAACTTCACAAAACAAGGTGTGAATTTCTTGAGCTGTTGCTAAGTCAATTTCAGTATTTGAAATTAAGACACCACCAAACGCTGAGACAGGATCTCCTGCCAAGGCATCTACATAAGCTTGGTGTAATGTCTCTCTTTGGGCTACACCACAAGCATTATTGTGTTTTAAAATAGCAAATGTAGGTGCTTCTCCATTAAATTCATTCATAAGATTTACAGCAGCATCTACATCTAAAAGATTGTTATAGCTCAATTCTTTACCATGAAGTTTTGTGAACATTGCTTCAAAATCGCCAAAGAAATAGCCTTTTTGGTGTGGGTTTTCTCCATAGCGAAGCACCTTGCCTTGAGTTTCACTAATTTTCAAAACAACCTCTTCATTTTCACTATTGAAATAGTTAAAAATAGCACTATCATAGTGTGATGACACATTAAATGATTTGGTTGCAAAACGTTTGCGATCTTCAATAGATATACTGCCTTCGTTGCTAGAAAAGAGGGCTAAAAATTCTGCATAGTCGTCAACAGATGATACGCAAATAACATCTTTGTAATTTTTAGCAGCGGCTCTAATCAAAGAAATTCCACCAATATCAATTTTTTCTATAATATCGTCATTACTTGCTCCTGAAGTCACTGTTTTTTCAAATGGATAAAGATCCACGATAACAGCATCAATTTGTGGGATTGAAAATGCATCCATTTCTTCCACATCTTGTGCGTGGTCTTGACGATTTAAAATACCACCAAATATTTTTGGGTGCAATGTTTTTACACGTCCTCCAAGAATAGATGGATAGTCTGTAATCTCTTCTGCTGGAACAACGTTTATTCCTAAATCGTTGATAAATTTTTGTGTTCCACCTGTAGAATAGATCACTACGCCTTGTTCGTCTAGTTTTTTTACGATAGGCTCTAAACCGTCTTTACTAAACACAGATATTAAAGCAGATTTGATTGTTTTATTTTGGCTCATTTTGAAGTCTAAGAATTAGATATCAAAAATAGGAAATTATCTCAGAAAAATAGATTCAAATTTCCTCAAAAAAAAAGGTTTTTTCAACCAATTATTTGAGTTATTAACAACTATAGAAGCGTAGCAATTGATTGACACACAAATTCTAGAAAGCGTTCGTCTGCTTCTGAAAATGGATCGGTTGTATTCGAGTCAATATCAATTTGCCCAATATTTTCACCATCTACAAACAGGGGAATTACAATTTCAGATTTCACGTTAATACTGCATGAAATATAATTATCCTGAGCATTAACATCGGGCACCACAAAGTTTTGATTACTAACAGCGACTTGACCACAAATACCTTTCCCAAATGGAATAGTGGTATGGTTAGTTGGAGCTCCAGCGTATGGCCCAAGCTTCAATGTTTCTGTATTGCCGTCTCTGAAATAAAACCCCACCCAGTCATAATAACTTACCGTTTCTTTCAATAATTCACAAATTGACAGTAATGTGTCATCTATAACACTAGAATTTGAAATTAAGGTTGTTACTTTAGGTTTTAACGCATCAAAATTCATGTAAAATAATTTTTGTAAAAATACTATTTATCCCATGTAAGCTATTCAAAAAACACATTATTTTATGTTAATTTTTTGGTAACCAGTAGTGTGGATAAACAAATTTTAATAAATTTGGGGCATGAACAAAAACTTACTATATAAAGTTTTTTCAATGGCATTGGCATTTTTGGTGCTACTGTCAACATTTTCATTTAAAGTAGAGACTCATTCTTGTGGCTCCAATATTGTAGATGTTGCTGTTTTTTCAAAAGCAAAATCCTGTTGCGATTTAGCTGTAAAAACAGATTTAGAATTACAGTTTACTAAAAAAAGCTGTTGTACAAATAAGGTTGTTTCTGTTGATGGTTTAAAACAATTCAAAGTTATTTCATTAACGAAAGATTTGCCCATTCAAGACAGTTTTGAATTGCCTTTTAAATTCAGCTTAGAATTGTTTGTTTTCGAAGAATCAGCCGCTAATTATTACCCCAATTATTCGCCTCCCGATATAATAATGGATCATCAAATTGATTATCAAGTTTTCTTAATTTGATTTAGTACTGTAGACAAGTTCATAAGTTTATATGACTCTTGTTCTATTCCCCTTTTTCAGTATTAATTTAAATTAAATCACAATGAAATCTACATTATATCTTGTACTAGTATTTCCTTTTTTTCTTTTTTCTCAACCTGAATTAAAAGGAGTGGTTGTGGAATCGAACACTCAAAACCAATCTATTCCTTTGCCTGGTGCCAATGTGTTTTGGCTTAACACTTCTGTAGGCACTATTACATCTGATGACGGAACATTTAAGCTGCCGTATAAACCTATTTACAAAAAACTAGTGATTAGTTATGTTGGGTTCAAAACAGATACGCTTACTATAGATACGCCAAAAACAATTCGTCACCTATTAGAAGCTACAGATGATTTAGGAGAAGTAACTGTGTCTGCACGTAAAAAATCTACCGCATTGTCTTACCTGTCTTCTCAAAATATATCTACTATTAGCAGCAAAGAATTGTTGAAAGCGGCCTGCTGTAATTTATCCGAGAGCTTTGAAACGAATCCCTCTATTGACGTCAATTTCACCGATGCTGTTTCAGGGGCAAAACAAATTAAAATGCTTGGTCTAACAAGTCCTTATATTTTAATTGCAACAGAAAATATTCCGTCGATACGTGGTGCCTCTCAAGCCTATGGTTTGAGTTTTATCCCAGGAACTTGGGTAGAGAGTATTCAGATCACCAAAGGTGCTGGAAGTGTTGTTAATGGTTTTGAAAGTATTGCAGGACAAATCAATGCAGAATTGGTAAAACCGACAACGGATAGTAAGGTTTTTGTCAATGCGTATGCCTCTTTGAATGGGCGTGCAGAACTGAACACACACTTTAATACAATCCTTTCAGAAAAATGGAGTACAGGGTTGTATGTCCATGCCAATAACAGAACGCAAAAATTTGACAGAAATAAGGATTCTTTTTTAGATATGCCGCTGTCTAATCAACTAAACATCATGAACCGCTGGCAGTATTCGAATCTTCAAAAGGGATTGATTAGCTTTTTGAACGTACGGTATTTGGTTGACGAAAAACAATCTGGCCAACTTGACTTTGATCCCAAAACAGATCGACTATCAAATACTATTTGGGGAAGCGAAATTGATACGAACCGATTTGAAGTGTCCGGAAAATTTGGCTATGTTAACCCTGAAATTCCATATCAAAGTATAGGGGTGCAAATCTCTTATAGTAATCATGAACAAATCTCTTATTTTGGGTTAAATCTGTATGACATACATCATGAAAGTTTATATTCAAATGTAGTCTATAATTCAATCATAAGCGATTCAAGGCATAAAATTAAAACAGGTTTAAATGTAACCTACGATCGTTACGATGAAACCGTCAACTCTGAACTGTTTGACCGTCAAGAACGTTCTATTGGTGGTTTTTTTGAGTATAGTTTTGACAATTTAGAAGCTCTTAATTTAACAGCAGGAGTCCGTGTTGATCATCATAATTTGTTAGGGACATTTATCACACCACGTGTGCATGCACGTTATACACCATGGGAAAAATCAGCCTTCAGAGTATCGTTTGGACGTGCAAAACGTGCCGCAAATATTTTTACTGAAAACCAGAAATTGTTTGCAACCTCGAGAGCAATTAATACCCAAAGTACAGGCGGGAATATCTATGGTCTAAAGCCAGAAATCGCATGGAACTATGGCGTATCTTTTTTACAAGGTTTCAATTTGTTTGACAGAAAAGCGGACCTTACGTTAGATTTTTATCGGACTGATTTTCAAAACCAAGTGGTTGTAGATTATGAAAATCCTTACGAAGTGAATTTTTACAACTTAGAGGGCTCTAGTTTTGCCAATAGTTTTCAAGCCGAATTGAGTTGGAATCTTTTGGAGCGTTTAGATCTAAAAACAGCATATAAGTTTTATGATGTTCAAACGCAATACAAGTCTGGTAAACGTAAAAAACCACTGACATCTCAACATCGTGTATTTGCAAATCTATCATTTGAAACACCAAAAACGGACAAAGGTGGAGTATGGAAATTTGACACGACATTCAATTGGTTTGGAAAACAGCGTTATTCGTCTACTGCTTTAAGCCCTGAAGCCTTTCAATTGCCGACCTATTCTCCAAACCTTTCAACCCTAAACGGACAAATTACAAAAGTATTTTCGGATGCCTTTGAAATCTATATTGGTGCAGAAAACATTACAAATGCCACACAAAAAAATCCAATTGTAAGTTCAGAAAATCCTTTTGGTTCAAATTTTGATACGACATTTATATATGGCCCTATATTTGGAAGTACCTATTACACGGGCTTACGTTATAAACTCTAAAAACACAACCTACATGAAAACAATTTTTTTATCACTTATTATGATCTCTATTAGCACTCTGAGTTTCAGTCAAAACAAAAATGCGAAAGCATCCATTAGCGTGGACGGTGTTTGCATGATGTGCAAAAATCGCATTGAAAAAGCGAGTCTTAAAACAAAAGGCGTTAAATCAGCTGTTTGGAATGTGAAAAGCCATGAGTTAAAACTCATTTTTGATGAAAATAAAACTGCCCTCGAAACCATCCAAAAAAACATTGTGGCCGTTGGTCATGACACTAAAACTCTCAAAGCAACCGATGAAGCCTATAACAGTGTACATCCGTGTTGTAAGTATAGAGAAGATGGGGTTGTAGAAGATCATAAGTAGTGCTCCATAAAAAAAGCTCCTGAATTTCAGGAGCTTTTTTTAGTATTTATATAAGTGATAATTACATCATTCCAGGCATTCCGCCGCCGCCCATAGGAGGCATTGCAGGAGCATCTTCTTTAATGTCAATTAAAGCACATTCCGTAGTAAGAATCATACCTGCAACAGAAGCTGCATTTTCTAAAGCCACTCGAGTTACTTTTTTCGGGTCAATAATTCCGGTTTTAAGCATATCTACATAGGCATCGTTTTTGGCATCATAACCAAAATCGCCTTTGCCTTCATGTACTTTATTGATTACTACACTTCCTTCGCCACCAGCATTTTCTACAATAGTACGTAAGGGTGCTTCAATCGCTTTAGATACGATTTGAATTCCTGTAACCTCGTCCAAATTCGCAGCCGTTAGTTTTTCCAGTGTTTTTTGAGCTCTTACAAGCGCCACGCCACCACCAGCAACAATACCTTCTTCGACAGCTGCTCTTGTCGCATGAAGTGCATCATCTACACGGTCTTTCTTTTCTTTCATTTCAATTTCACTTGCAGCTCCAACATATAAAACAGCAACACCGCCAGCTAATTTAGCTAAACGCTCTTGGAGTTTTTCTTTATCATAGTCGCTAGTTGTAGTTTCAATCTGCGCTTTGATTTGATTTACACGCGTTTTGATGTCATTGGCATTTCCAGATCCATTGACAATAGTCGTATTGTCTTTGTCAATCGTTACTGTTTCGGCAGTTCCTAACATGCTTAAGTCTGCATTTTCTAAAGAAAATCCACGTTCTTCTGAAATTACAGTACCTCCTGTAAGGATTGCAATATCTTCAAGCATTGCTTTACGACGGTCTCCAAAACCTGGTGCTTTAACAGCAGCGATTTTAAGACCACCTCTTAACTTATTCACAACTAATGTTGCTAAGGCTTGACCATCGACATCTTCAGCAATAATTAAAAGTGGACGTCCAGATTGTGCCACAGGCTCCAAAATTGGAAGAACTTCTTGAAGGTTTGATATTTTTTTATCGAACAATAAAATGTAAGGATTTTCAAGATCAGCAATCATTTTATCAGCATCAGTCACAAAATAAGGGCTTAAATATCCTCTGTCAAACTGCATGCCTTCCACAACATCTACATACGTATCCATTCCTTTGGCTTCTTCAACAGTAATCACACCCTCTTTGCCAACTTTTCCAAATGCTAAAGCAATAAGTTCTCCAATTGTATTGTCATTATTGGCAGATACAGATGCAATTTGCTGAATTTTTTCAGAAGAATTCCCTACTTTTTTAGCTTGTTTTTCCAAATCTGCTATGATAGAAGTAACAGCTTTATCAATTCCACGTTTCAAGTCCATTGGATTCGCGCCAGCAGCTACATTTTTCAAGCCTTCTTTAACAATTGCCTGAGCTAATACCGTTGCAGTAGTTGTACCATCACCAGCTAAGTCATTGGTTTTAGAAGCGACTTCCTTTACCATTTGTGCTCCCATATTTTCTAAGGCATCTTCTAGCTCAACTTCTTTTGCTACTGAAACCCCGTCTTTAGTGACTTGTGGTGCGCCAAAACTCTTACTGATAATCACATTACGACCTTTTGGTCCTAAAGTTACTTTTACTGCGTTTGCTAGTGCATCAACACCACGCTTCAATCCGTCACGTGCGTCAATATCAAATTTTATATTTTTTGCCATTTTTTATTTTTTTATATTATACAATTGCAAGAATATCACTTTCTCGCATAATCAAATAGTCAGTTCCTTCAAGTTTAAGCTCTGTACCGGCGTATTTTCCGTAAAGTACTGCATCTCCAACTTTCACAGTTGTGGGTTCATCTTTTGTGCCTTTACCCACAGCTACTACAGTTCCTTTCTGAGGTTTTTCTTTCGCATTATCTGGAATGATGATTCCAGAAGCTGTTTTTGTTTCAGCTTTCGACGGTTCTACAAGAACTCTGTCTGCTAAAGGTTTGATGTTTAAAGCCATATCTTTTTATTTTTTTGTATTGTTTTATTTTAATTTATGTTATTCTAAAAGTATGCCAACCCTTTTAAACTGACAAACTTTCAGATACAAAAAATGTCAACGTGGAGGCGTTGACATTTTTTGTATCTGATGATTCCTTTATGTTATTCTCCTCCAGAAGCTTCTGGAGTTGAAGTCTCTTCAGTAGTAGTCTCTTGAACAGGAACAGTAATGGGTTGAGCTGTTGTTGGTGCAGAGTCCAAGTCAAGTGCTTTAGATTCTTGAGTAGTGTTAGGATCTACAATAGCAACATTAGATAATAAAATTAAAGCTAGCAATAATGTTGCTAGTGCCCAAGTACTTTTGTCCAAAAAGTCCGATGTTTTTTTTACGCCACCAACTTGTTGAGTTCCACCACCACCAAACGAAGAGGATAATCCTCCACCTTTAGGGTTTTGAACCATAACGACTACGACGAGTAGAAATGCTACAACGACGATAAGAACTAGAAATATTGAAAATGTGCTCATTATATTTTATTTTTTTCTTGTAA
>Ga0209771_1000331_pt1 | contig 31856 bp, 27 predicted proteins | sample SaaInl59LU_5_DNA_FD_184639 | JGI IMG/M metagenome (GOLD analysis project Ga0209771, IMG submission 184639) | Marine microbial communities from expanding oxygen minimum zones in the Saanich Inlet - ESP_59LU_5_DNA (SPAdes) (version 2) | ecosystem: Environmental > Aquatic > Marine > Intertidal zone... | reverse complement strand
AATCAACGAGTTATCTTGTTGAAACGTTTCGGAGAGGTGGCTGAGTGGCTGAAGGCGCACGCCTGGAAAGTGTGTTTAGGGTTAAACCTAACGAGGGTTCGAATCCCTCTCTCTCCGCCATATTTAATTCTAACCCATTGATTTTATTGGTGGGTTTTTTTATCTACCCCCATTCTTACCCACGTTTCCATTTAATTTACCAAAAATCTACCCCAAGCAAATATGTACACTAGCGCACAATCCACTAGATTTGATTGTCAAAGTAATTACATTACCTAAGAATAATTCTTATATAAAAAAGGCTCCATCAATTGTACGATTAAATATTTGAGTCGCCTCTAGTAACCTAGACACTTATCAGTTGTTCTTGGTACTGGTTCTCGAAGTTTACTGGCGATTTAAACATCTGCGCCTGCTGTTGCTTTTGCTCATTTAATTTAGCCATGGCTGCTTCAAGGCTTGCCGCATACCGCTTTGAGCGGTTGGAAAATATAACTAGAGGAAAGCATACAACCGGAGCAATAATCAGGTGCACAATTGATGCGATTATCAGACCAAAGATGGTTTACTGTTCCGGAGTTAACACGTGAAGCAGAAAGGTAATCACTACCGACCCGACAACGGATACAGCCGTTATCTTGCCGATTTTTATTAAATCTCGAATTGAAAAATCTTCAGTAAAGAAGTTCATTTAACCGCGTTTCCTGACTAGTCGTTTTGCAATTACGCATTATGAACTCTAAATATCTCGGATAAAGGCAATATTAGAAAAATTTTTGCCTATTTGAATTCAAGACAATACTATATGTCACCATACACTGCGCAGTCGAAGAGTTACCTAATCTGCATAACAGGATGACTCGTTTGAACCCGTTAATGGCCAAAGTGCTTAACAAAATAAGCAACAACAAAGGTGACTCCTACGGGTTTCGCCCAAAGGGTTTTCAGCGAAACTCACACACTTCGTTGTTCTTTTTTGACCTGTTTAAGAGCGTACAACATGCGCTCGTTAGGCGCATGTTTACCAGGTGTATTCAAGATTAAACCCAACACCCCACTCGCTGCCATGGTTACTGACTGAATAATCGAAACCACCGTTGATTTTTAAGGCGCTGGTGAGATCACTGTCCAGTCCAATACCGGAAATAATGGCATGCTCGCCACGATTCTGACCAAAAAAAGCATGTTTGAAGCCTGGGTGCGCCACAAGCGCAGCATCAATCTCGTGTTCGTTGTTGTCATTCGCGTACACGTCATGCTCGTAGAGGCTGTAAGCTATGGGATAGATGCTCATCGTATCTGACAGGCTAGCAAAGCGAGCATTGAGGCCAGCGGAGGCAATAAGAGCATGCGTCTCAGCGGAGTCTATGTTTAGGCTAAGGTTTGGATCGCCCGTCTCTTTAATAGATTCCTGCGAATAATAAATGTAGCTCAGCCCAAGCTCAGGCGACAACGTCACCCAATCATTTTTATAGCCAATTGTTGTCCCTTTCACCCCAGCGTAGGCGCTCTGGCTATTAAAATCAGCTTTGGCAAGGGTGCTTGAGCTAGCAAGGTTCACGCGGCGTTTTGATTCGTGGTTACTGAACGCATACCCTAAAACACCACGCAGATCCCATGCACCGATATTGGCTTCATTAAGGTATAAACCCAAGTGGTATGTATCACCGTTGAAGTCTTGATTAGCACTGTCGTGCTCATCCATCTTTTGCGTGCCAATAGAGAGATACGCTCCAAGCGCCCGATCACCGGTACGCATAAGATCTTGGCCCAGGGTTAGACTAGACAGCGTGTAGTCAAAATCACCAAGGTCGTCGCTACCATCAACGTTGCCGTCGGCATAGTTAACGTCCAGCCAAAAGCGCTCACCTGTCAATTGGTCCTTAAATTCTTGAGTCGTACCGGTGCTAAAACCATCGTTTGGCGCTGCATAGTTCATCACAGTGTTCATGACTGAGTCAGAGTGTTCTAGGGACACAGTCATGTACGACGAATAGGGTTCTGCATGGATGGAGTCAAAATGTGTAGCTAGCTGAGCGTTATTGAGCGAATCCAGGCTTGTACTAATTGAGGCGTTATTACTACTGGCAGCATTGATTAACAACTTTGCACTACCGAGTTGATTTCTGCTTGCGCGATTTGGGTGTGCAACCAAACTACTTATAGGAAGCTTTGCGGCGCTCAACGTCAAATCGGGTTTGCCGTTGGTATTATTATCGATAACTGTAAAGTCGATAAGCGCAGGAATATTGCCACCCTCAACAACTGTAATATCCGCAGCACCAGTCAGCGTACCTGCTACTCCGTTGTTCTGTGCTTGTAGCACTGTGAACGCTTTACCATCCATCTCGCTTGCGGTGTTTGACCCCGCTTGAGTAACGTTAAGCGACTTTGCGCGAGTTATATCGATGTCGCCAGAACCGTATAAAATTGTGCCGCTCTGCGGTGTACCGTTATCAACATTGATGACTGTATGTAGCTCGCCACCTAACAGAGGATCAATTATAGAACCAACAGTTAACGGATTACTAAGCGTAAGTGTGGATTGCGGTGAACGCAAAAGTATACGGCCGTTATCATATACATTTACCCCCCCCGTGCCTGACATTGTTGCACTGCCGACTACAAGATAATCGCCATCAATCTTGAGATCACCATTATTCACAATAGCTGTGCTGGAAGTGTGTGCAAATTGACCGCCTCGACCAACAGAAAAAGTGGCGCCCGCGTTGATGCCTAGATCCAGCTTAGATGATACCGGGTTAGATGCACCCAATAGGTTCAAATTCGCACCACTCAATAGGGTAATTTGCGGGTTTCCTATAGCATAAAGCTCGTTTGATATATTAACATTGCTGTCTACGCTAAAAGATGAACCCGCACCACTTAGAAAAAAGAGGTAATCAATGTTCGTCTGGGGAACACCGCTGATATCTAGCTGGCCAGCAGCACCATCGCCAATAAGTAAGGATTCAATATTTAATTGAGACCCTGTACCAGGGCTAGAGAAGTTTACTGCTCCATAGGGTTTAACCACCCCAACTGAGAAGTTAGCGCCATAGTCAATAAAAACATCTGTGTCGGTAATCTTGAGCTGATTATTGATTTTAAGATTAGTATTGCGTGCCAAGCTAATGTCAGAATTTGCAAACTCCAGACGTTCAAATTCTGCTAAGGTGCCAAAGCCATCAAGCGACAGTTGGGCGTTATTGATGAATCTGAAGTCGCTGGTGGTGTTGAAGTAAGCATTTGAAAGATTAAAGCTCAACGTTCCCCCATCGACGAGACCTGTCACGGGGGTGCGAAAATACAACCGGTTTGCAGTGACCGTTGTAAGGGGTACGCCCGAGTCAATAAACGCAAGTGTTGCACCGCTTGCGATATCTAGTCTAAGGCTTGTTGGATTGTAGTTTTTAGTAAGGTTAGAGATCGAATTTGAACCCGCCGTTACATCGATCGTCATGGGTGCAAGCGAGCTGATGCCAGGACTGTCACCGGCAATGGTGATGGATGAATTATCGAGCGAAATCCTGTTGTCAGTTCCAAGAAACCCTAAACGAATTTTCCCTGTGTTTAAATCGGTATCCGTTAGAGACAGGGTGCGTGTACTCAGGTCTCGCACAAACGCATCGCTCAGGTCGCTAGTGAGATAGACATTTATGCCGACTAAAGACGCCCTTGTCCTTTCACTATTTTGGATTTGCCCAGCAAACTCAATATTCTCCCAAATAGAGTAAAAATTATTGGACTGAGGGTCAGTGAAGCTCAGGTCCTCACTTAGATAAATAACAATTTTATTGGCTATATTATTGACTGTGGCAGGCGTGAACCGGATGGTATCAAAGCCGGCGGCACTGTTACCAATGCTGCCAAAGCCGTCATTAGCGAGGCCACCACCAGGCTGTGTGACAACATGCGCATTCGCTAGTGAGGAAAACATTATAGCGCCAAAGACCAAAACGACTCTGCTTGCTGGTGAATTACGCATCATAGTGTTGTGGTCTCACTGCTAAGTTTATTATTTAGAAGGATAATACTGTTTTGGTTGGTAATTTGCAATATGCTAATGCCCTGCTACTGAGCTCTATTCCCAAAGGCTAAAGAACCTAGGAATACGTCTATAAGTGACAACTATAGTGTAAATCGCCACTAGTTTACTAGACACCTCTTAGTTAGATAAACTAACTAAAAATAAGTCAGTTTTACAAAATTCTATCGCTAGCAAGAGTTAGAGCTCGGCAAACACCTATATCATGCTATTCTAAAAGTACCTACGCCCATCAAAAATGTTAATTTAACCGGCTAGATGAATAATTCTTAACATGTTTATCAACGTAGCCTTTACCACGCACCTTTGCTAAGTAGGACATACGATATACTGCATCATCAATAGATTGCTTGTCATTTCTGTGAATCATCATAAAGGTATTATTAGGTCGATAACATGTCATGGATTTAGATTTTAGATACTTCTCAGCCCATTCAACAATCTTATACGATGTCCTTATTTTATTACCATCAACATAAACACATAGATGATAATGTTGCTTCTTTGCCTTTTCTATTTCTCTAACCCAAATAAAGCCAACATCTTTAGAAGAGTAGGTACGTAGAACAAAACGCTTCAAATAGTCCATAAAAAGCCCGATATTGGTGTTCAATTTCGTGCGTTCAGGTATGTGGACATCCAATCGTATTGCTAGGACCTTACTATGTCGATTTAGTATCGTAATAAGCTGTTTAATACCATTATCTAGTATTGCACAATAACATTCATGTTGACCCTCTTTAGTATTAATTGGATATGCTATATCGTTGTGGATGTAAGTTGTTTTGTTTGTTCGCTTCATATCTAATATAACCTATATAGATATTATCAATTACCGAGTTCAGCACCTCTGTCCAAGTACCAGCAGAATAGAATTTTCTTAATTATTATTAAGGTGGAATTATTTATGCGGCCTAACTTCGTAAAGTGGGCATGAATAACCAGTACATTCTTTGATTAATTGCTGAGTGCCTTTTTCATAGCTCGCATTTTTGATGTCAGCACCCATGCATTCATAACACTTGGCTTGTGAGCAATTCTTGTATGTCTTGTTGAGTAAGAATTTTTGGATAATATTCATATTGAATCTCCTCGACTGCTAATCATTTGATCTAACCAAGCTGCAACCTCTTCTCCTTTCCAAAGTACATTTCTGCTATTGATTTTAATGGGGTGCGGAAACAGTGAAAGTTTCTCGTACTTGTATATCCATGCTATGGATTTACCTATCCTCAAAGAGACCTCTTTAGCGGTTAGTAAACGATTGTTCATAGGTAGGGTTAATTTATATTCAATTGTGAAATGGTTCATATGTTCTCCTAGACTTAATGACCTAGGTGCATCATATGAACAGAATCCCGATAGCGGTGGCTAACGGGAAAATAAAGTTAAAATAAATGCTACTTATGTGGAGTAGTTATGAAAAAAGTAGTGTTTAATGATATGCAGTTAGATGAAGTGCAGGGATTAAGTGCTTCTTTGAGTATTCAGCAAATAGCAGATTATTTCGGTATTTCTAAAACGACATTCTACGAGGTAGCAAAAAGGCAACCTGAACTACTTGAACGATACCAACAGGGGAGAGCAAGGAGAATAGGCGAGTATGCAGCACTTGTTCATCAATATATCCTCGAGGGAGATAAGGATATGTTGAAATTTTATCTTCGTACTCAGGCTGGTTGGAATGAGAAAAATGAACCTCAAGACACACAAGAGTTACCGCCAATAAATATTATTCTATCGACTTAAGAGTTATGTAGAGGAAGGATTATTTCTCTTTCGTTCTTCAGACAGTTTGTTCTGGAATGTCTTTAAGGTGATCTTTTTCTTAATATCATTTCCATTGAAATATGTTACGCATAAGCTATTGTTCACTACAGTTTCTACACCATCAATATCGCTAATAAACTCTGAAAAGGCTTCATGAGATGTCATTTCTGTTTTGGCTAACCTAGCTATCGATTTAACCACAGCAGAGTCTGCTCGTGGGTGTTTCGCTGATTTTGATTTAGCATTGCTCTCTTTTAAAAATATGAGTGCTTTTTGATACGTGTTACCCAATTTGAATGACAACGCAATCAATTCTTCTGATGAAGCACCTTTGGCTTGTCTTAGCTTCATTATGTGATACTGCTGTATAACATCTCCCAAGACATAATATGTATCTAGAGGTTCGAGCCCAAACTCTTTGCTTAACCTAGATAATAGACTTTTATTCCCACTGGTATTGTGAGATGCAATTCTATAACTCGGTCTGTACGGGTAGTCATTAGATTTCAATATGCGCATAAAGTTGATAACAATATCCCTTAATTGATACTCAAAACCTCGAGGCTTATTAACTGCTCCTAAGTGTTCATATTCCTCAGGCTCTAGTGCATCATTAACTTTGATTGTTGTTGTGACAGAAACACCTCTTTTATGCTGTTGTATACTATTTTGGGCTGACTTTGTTTTGATTGTTTTCTTAGCCATTTTCAACCTCCGAGAACAGGTAATCTTCCCATAACTGTAATAGTTCCCTGCGTTGGTTTAGATACTTTTCTTCACTAAAGTAATGTTTCTCTATGCCTTTGACATGATGACTAAGACACATTTCAATGATAGGGCTATCAAATGTGCGCCTTACGTCGGTGTTTTCTGCCCAGTTTTTAAATGTCTGTCTAAACCCATGAGGAACAAAGTGATATAAAGATAATGTGGATGCAGCTTCTTTGAGATGTGTTCTGACAGCATGGTCACTGATAAAGCCATTTTTAGATGCTTGCAAGCTACCAAAAACAAAGTCATTTACCTTGCTAGATTTTTTAAGCATGTCAAAACGAGATAGCAATCGTTTAGGGATAGGTATCAAGTAATCTTGCATCGTTTTAGTGTAAGGCTCTGCCAAAGTTGCAGCATTGAAATCTAACCAGTCCCATTTGGTTTTAAGGAGCTCTTGATGGCGACTCGCTGTAATCATTAGCGCAAGAATTGCTATTGAATAAAGGTCATTTTTTTGGGCAATTAAAGCGACTAATTTAGGTGCGTCTGCATATTTTAATGCAGGATGGCGATTCGTTTGTTTGATGGGGGGTAATACAATATCAAGCCTGTTTTTGTACTGAGCGGGATTACCCAGTATTTCGTCTCTGTAACGCTTTTGGATAGCATAGGAAAAGATATACTCTAATCTACCTCGTATTTTTGAGGCAGTATCATTCTTTTCATACCATATCGGCTTCAATACCTCTTCAATATGCCTTGAGGTGATATTAGATATGTCCATATCTTTTAGAGTAGGAAATACATAAGTTCTCATAGTGCTTAGCCACTGCTTTTTATTTTTCTCATTGGACAAGGTTTTCATCTTCATCTCAATGGCTTCTAATGCAATGTCATAGAACTTAGTAGAGTCTGTAGTGAGGGTTTTAGGGTGTATACCTTTAGCAACTAAGGCATTCCACTTTGCAAATAATTCTCTGTCATCAGATAGGCTGCCAGAGGGTCTTACATCAGTATCTAGACTTATCCCTATGGATTTCTTATTCACTCTGTAGCGCCAGTATTTCTTACCATTTAGCGTAATGTTAAAAGTTGTATGTTGTTGGTCTTTAATCTTACAAGGCTTATTTCCATTGTATAGACCTTGTGTTAACTTTACCCCCATATTTGCCCCCAAATAAATCGTGAATATATCGACACTTGGTGAATAATATAAATCCAAAGGTACATTGAATGCAATATAAATAAAGGGTTAAGTGGTCATTGTGAATTGTATAAATAAATATATGGAGTTCTCTCTCTCCGCCATATTCTAAAATTAAGACTCTGTTTTCACAGGGGCTTTTTTGTTTCTAGATATATTAATGTAGTTAATATTTAAGACACTATTATTTTATTTTTTGATAACTCGTCTTCGCCGCATCTGGGCGATGGCGTTTAACCATCCCTTTCAGAAAATTACGTAATAACTGGTCACCACATTCCCGATAGCTACGGTGATCTGGTTTTCTAAATAGAGCGGTAAGTTCTCCCTTACTCACTCGAAATCCAATACCTTCTAAAATACTCAGCATATCGTCTTGTTGATAATTCATGGCAATTTTTATTTTCCGTAGAATGTCATTATTACTTAAACGCTGGCCAGATGTTAAATAATTAGGTAAAGGTCCGTCTTGTTTGCCTCTATTTTTGATAATGAGTGCGTCTAGAAAAAGACATAAAATTTTGTCACGACAAGGCATGAATCCATCTTCGTCATCATGTTTCATCATGCTGGTTAAATAATTTTCGTCTAGCTCATATTCCATCAGTTTACATAAGCTAATGGTGGCAGAATTATTGAGGCCAAGGGCAAAGCGTAATCGGCGAAAAACATCATTTAAGAACATATGAGTGACTGTTTTAGGAAATAAGACAATCAGTATATCCTACGTACTTATTTGCGCAATTTTTTTGCGTATCCTATCGCTAAAATGACGGTTAACTTTAAAAATGACAGTGTAGATAAAGTGGTTGTGTATCGCCGATATTCAGTTATTTTCAAATAACAGGTATAATATGATGAATTGTCATATGCACTACAAAAGAAGTAAACATGGGTTTAATCATCTCCTTAATTCGTAATGGTATTGGTAGTATTTTAGTCTGTATTGATGTGCTTACTCGAGGTATAAAATTAAAACGTCCCGCTGATGTTCAACAAAAAATAGAAGCAGAACTCCAAGACTTGTGCCTATATCAATTTTTTGCTTGTCCGTTTTGTATCAAGGTCCGCCGCAGAATGTATCAGTTAAATTTACCTATCAACACGTTAAGTGCCGCGAAAGGTTCACCTTATCGTGATGAGTTGCTTAAAGAAGGCGGTAAAATACAAACACCTTGTTTACGTATCGAGAATGAGGGGCAAGTTCAATGGCTGTATGAATCATCAGCCATTATCACTTACCTTGAACAACGTTTTACAAACGTCTAGGTACTAAATAATATCCCATTGATATTATCTTTTTTGAACGCCTGCAGTGCATGTCTATTTTTGATAAACATGTTTTTTATTATAAGCGATAATGAAAGGGAAAATAGCACAAGGGAGTGCATTTCTTGTATCTGATAGCCAAGATGAATCATATTTTATAGCAGACTGTTTATCTTTTTGATGACGCATTGGGTTACCCATTAACACATGATGTGTTGCATTTGTCATTGAAAGATATTCAGGATCGAATGGTATTTCTAGAAAATGGCATAGGTCTTTCAATCGGTCATTTTGATTAAAACAAAAATCTTCATATCCCATCTGGAAATATTTGATGGCTGCGTGATTAAATTTTTTCAGTCTTTTTTTGTTCCCAAAATACCACTTTAAAAACTGAAACCATACCTGGCCTTTAATTTTCTTGAGTCCTTTTCTTTTTTGTCGGGCAGCGACTTTACTTTGAGAAAAAGCGAAGGAACGTACATCACGCAAGAGATATATCAGTTTGTAATCGACCTTAATGCGACGATAAATGTCTAAATGTTTATCGCCTTTTGAAGTATCTATTAAGATACTGTCATCACCATAATGGGTTGCAAAGTACTGTAGGGCATATTGGTATCGTTCATTGATATCATGTATTTGATGTGTTTGTATGTGACGTAAAACAGGGCCCCAAAAATCACAATGTTCTGTTGATTGACTACAACTACAAGATTCGTTGTTATCCAGCCATTTTGACGGTTCATCTCGTAAAATTTGATAAATTTCGCCCAATGAAATAGCATTTTTAGATGCACTCAAGACCATTGAAAGGACAGTCGATCCTGAATGAGAAAGGCTATTTAGCACAATGACTTTCATAATTTTCCTTTTGTTAATCGAAATTAAATAAGTTATTCCATACTAACATTTATGTGTAATATATTTTGGTCGATATCCTGTCATACATCACAGTTCACTGCAATAAGCCTATTTATCTTTGAGAAGGTAATGACTGACACACACATTCGTAGCGTATGCTTGCCATTACGCTGGAATTGTCATGGAGGGTGGTTGTTGTGATGAAAAAAAAATTAGATATAATGAATCTCGGATTTGAATTATCCGTATATATTGCTAACTAAACAAACAGGAAACGCTTCACTATGACTGATTCACACGCTAAGCAAAAAATTAGAGCGATTGTCGGCGCTATTCGCTCAGAAGATGCTAAAATCCGTGCGAGGTTTCCTGTTTTAGCTCATCAAAATACAATTGGATTACTATTAACTGTCCTATCTTTTGTGATGATGGTTGGCTTGGGGTATTTATATTTCCTCGAGATAATTCCCGCTTGGCTTTGTATTATTCTCGCTGCGATGGTGGCTTCCATTTCACATGAACTTGAACATGATTTAATTCATAACCAATATTTTGCTAAAACACCGTTCATCCAAAATGCAATGATGTTAACCGTATGGATAATGCGACCAAATACGATAAATCCATGGTTCCGCCGTAAGATACATTTGCATCACCATATTACGTCAGGAACACAACAAGACCTCGAAGAGCGTTTAGTGGGTAATGGCATTAAAAATCCGTTTTTACGCGCTGTCGTTATCGTTGATGGTTTAATGGGGCTGGTTCTTAACCGTTCAACATTTAATAAAGAAATTAAAGGATTTAGTTTCTCTAAAGTCTTTAATGCAGGTTTCCCAATCACAACTGCGTATTTTATTGTGTTGTATACGACGCTTGGCTACCATTTAGTTAATTTGTTTTACCCATTAGCCAGCGTGGTACCAACTTATGTTTTATCAATAATGAGCGTATTGGAGTTCCTAATGGTGGTGGTAGTACTGCCTAATATACTTCGTTCTACGTCATTGAATCTAGTTACATCATCAATGCATTACTATGGTGGGGTAAATAATTTATATGAGCAAACACAAGTGTTAACCAGTAAATGGTTCAGCATATTTCATTTATTCTGTTTCAACTTTGGTAAAACCCACACTATTCATCATTATGTGCCTAATCAACCGTTCTATATTCGACAGTTTATTAGCAACAAAATAAACAAAATAATGAAAGAGCAAGGGGTGCGTTTTAATGACTTTGCTAGCATTAAAAATGCAAATTTATATCAACCAGAAAATTAAGCTTTAAACTATAACGGAGTGTTAATATAAATTGATACTCCGTTAGTCGATGTCATAGAAAACTCCCCATTTATGGCTTCTATTCTACTTTTCATACTACTTAAGCCAAATCCGCGTTTCACATTATCACTGTCAAAGCCATTGCCATCATCTTCAATCCAAAGTTGCAAATGTGAATCGTTAAATTGACATTTGACTGTAAACGTATTTGCTTTAGAGTGTTTAATCGCATTGCTTACAGACTCTTGAATGACTCTAAACAAGGGTAAGGCTATTTCGTCTGCGATCTCAGCATGTTCACCAATTAGTTCAAATTCATATCGTATATTATTTAATGCTAATGCGTCTTTGAATAATTTACTGTTAAGGGTGTTAATTAAACCTAAACGCTCAAGCGTTTCAGGTCTAAGCCAGTTAACAAGTTCATAAACGGATAAATAGATAATATTAGTAAATTTTTTAATAGCATAGTAAGGATTGTTTTCTTTTTGTGAAAAGCTAGCTCGCATTTCAAGCACTGTAATTGACTGTTGAAGTGCATTGATATTTTCACCCATTAATTTTTCTAGCTGCCTGGATAGTTGTTGCCTTTGCTTTTCTTGTGCGGAGATAAGATGGCGATTTAACTCTTTGATTTGTGTATTTACTTCAATCAAATCTGCATTGCGAGCCGTCATTAACACTTGATTTTTACGATTGACTCGTTTGATTTCATCTAATTCAAATACCATCGCATTAATATATAAACTAAATAAATTAAGGGCTAACAAAAACCAAATTAAGTCATCGTAAGAGATATTAGTGTCGATATTAAAAAATTGCGAATTGCCGATGGCAAACATAATAGTAAAAAAGTTAATGACTAATGTGAATGATGACATTCCCCACCAGCGATATCGATAACAGAACCAAACGACAGGGATGACTAAATAAACACTTAAGTAATGTACTAGTTCACCACCATAAAACAATGTGAGAATAGTTAATATTGTGATCATTATTAGCGAGATATAGCTCTCTATTGTGAGCAATTTCATGCCGTATGCATATTGATTTTGTGACATCAAAATCATCATCAAAATACTAAAGCTAATGATGAAACCAACTAGTTGGCCCATAGAGAAAAATGCCCATTGGTTTGATATAGCAGCAAATATTGGGGGATTCATCACAGTGGCAATATAAACAAGTTGGTAACTCAATGATAACAACACGCCGAATCCCACTACGACATGAATAAATGGGAGGGAAAATGATTCTTTTCTTCGCAATAATTTATGTGTTAAATGCGCTAAAAAAATGATTATGATCAGAGTGAAAATAGATAGGTAGAGTGAATGCAATAAATTATTGATCACAGGTTGATTGGCAATGAAATGGAACAACAAAAAAGGGAAGGTTATTAAGCGCCAATGAGTCTTGGGATAAAGAATAAAACAAAAATAACCAACGGATACTACACAGGATAATAATGGGATGTGCGTTGGTGTAATTAATAGTGTATCTATCAGCATCGCTAACGATAAGATGATTATTTGGACAAGCAATATGATGTATACAGGATACGCGCCGCCAGATTCTATATTGCGGTTAAGTAATGACGAAGCATACTTAGCGCTCAATAGGGAGTTCAACATACACTCTGGCTCCTTCTTCATTTGATAAAGATAACTTACCGTTTAAAGCTAGCATATTATTATGAATATTAAACAGTCCACCACGTAAAGGTTGGTCGAGTATATTCTGGTTAAAACCAATACCATTATCAAAAAACTCTAACTTAATAATACTGGCATAGAGGTGTAAGTTGATATGGCATTGAGTGGCTTGACTATGCTCAATAACATTGTTGACACATTCTTGCACAATACGAAAAATCGCGATTTTGATCGTGTCGTTTAGCTGATCGACTGAAGTACTGACCTGATGAGAGTATTCAATATTATTTTGGGTCAGCTTAAGTGAGAAAAAGTGACCGGTTAATGTCGCACTTAACCCTAAATCATCTACCATCCGAGGCCTTAACCAATACATTAAATCATAAGCGTTTGAATAAATTTCATCGGTCATTATTTTTAGCTCATGCACTGAATGTTTGTCTTGAACAGTTAATTTTTCATTTTTTTCAAGCATCGTTATGGCGAGTCGCAGAGCAGTAATGTTTTGTCCTACATCATCATGTAACTCTTGTGATACGTTCTTTTTTTCTATTTCTTGAACGGCAATGATTTCTTTTGCCATGCTTTGTAACTGCTGTTTGGTTTGACTTAATTCATGATATTTAAATTTGAGTTGTGTTTGGTGTTTCTGTAGTGATTCATAGATAGTGTTATGGTCTATCTGTAGACCAGCAGTGACTAATCCAATCAAAAAATAACATACAATAAAAGGTTGAAAAGCGACTAATAGTTCAGGTGAAGTGTTATATAGCAATACCAATAACACTAGATTTATCCAAAGCGCACTAACAATACTTGCTACCCATGTATATCGGTAACCGAACCAAATAATCGGTAGAATCAATATTAATTGCAGTATATGTTGAGAGGTATCCGAGATAGAAAATAACAATACAATGAGAGTAGTTAGCGCAACAGCTAAACGGATTGTTGATGCTAACATATTCCTTGTGAACTTAAGTGTGGAATGGCGATACCACTGATATAGAAAGTATACGCTGATGGCTATGAGTATGCCTGGATATGCTGCAATATTATGTTGTAAAAACATCCCGAATTTTTCATTAACGGGGATTTTATCGTATACCGATGTATTTGATAAAAAGTGAAAACCGATATTTGTTAGACGAGATAACATGCCAAACAGCACAAGCGTCACAATGGCTTTCAAAGAAAAAATGTCGAGCTTTTGAATCATTTTCCGCGCAATGAATACAACCGGTAGCGTATGAATACTGATAGTTAAGGTTAATAAAAAATGTTTGAGCCAGTCATAATAAATAGATCCTTGATTATACATGGTGAGTCCACCACCAATCCCTAGAGCGATAAGTGCAGTCGGCCAAAATTTAAACGGCAAGACTAAAAATAAAATAAAATGGAAACCTAAGGGGAAATACCAAATGGCAAAATCAGTAACAACAGAATAGCCAAATGATGCGGTAAAAAAAGAAAACTCCAAAATAGTGATACATATAATGAGTATCAAATGCAATAACATTGGATTTTGAGGAAGTTTTACTGCCTGGTTCAAATTCTATCTCAAATTTCATGGCTTAGATGGTTATATAATGCCATAAATTTCAATATTGTATCTAAGATTATTTCTTACTTAACTCGCGAGTTTCGACAGTAATATTCACTTAAATGAATAGGCGCTACAGCGATCTTTAAACCTGTCGCCCGCGCATGATCGATAAAATACAAGCACATACGACAAAGACTAATGATATGGTAAGCGCCACTGATATAGATGACATCAATTCAGGACGGGTTTGTGTGGACATGATTTGATTACCTAAATAAAAGTGAATGATTAAGTTGATAATACTCATACCAACTAGATTACCCACGGTTCTGCCTAAGTTCATTGACGCAGAAGCGACTCCTACTTGAGATGTTGGAATAGCACTCATAATGGCGTTGTTATTGGGTGTTGAAAATAGCCCAAAACCTAATCCAATTAATGCCAGCGCAATACTGACCACGATGGCATCCGTGTTGGGGTCGAGTTGCTGCATGATGATATAGCCCGATAACGCAATCACACACCCTATTGAGGCAACGACTCTAGCCTGGAAACGATCGGATAATTTGCCAGCAAACGGCGCGACAATGGCCATCATAAACGCCTGTAATAGTAATATTTTTCCAGAAAAAGATGGGGTGTAACCTTTAATGTATTGCAGGTACAAACTCAATAGAAATAGTAGGGCAAAATTACTTCCGTACATAAAAAAGGAGGTTGCTAAGGAGACGCTAAATACACGATTTTCTTTAAATAATTGAACACGGATGAGGGGAGATGCAGACTGACTTTGATGCCAGATAAACGTCAGCAGTGATAGCAGCGATAATAGTGATAAAACTATGCCTAATACATCAGGCAGCATAGATAATCCAATCACAAAGCATGTGGAAAATGTACCAAATAATACTGCTCCGGTGTAATCAAACCCAGTTTTGTCTGGGCTAACCCATTCACCTTTTAGGGTGAAGTGAATAAATATGACTAAGACTATGACAATAGGGACTTGAAAATAAAAAACAGCTCGCCAGTCAATGTACTGAGTTAAATAACCACCCACGGCAGGTGCGAGTGTTAATCCTATATAAACACATGATGCTACAATGCCTAATGCACTTCCACGGCGGGTAGAAGGCACCACCGATGTGACTATCGCAATACCGGTGCCAAAAATCATGGCGGCAGAGGCACCTTGAACGAATCGCCAAAATAACACCCAATCAATATGCGTCGCGATAGCACACATGAATGCGGATAATGCGTTGAGTAGTAATCCGGCCATATACATTTTTTTTCGACCATAATTATCAGCAATTTTCCCAACAGGGAGCATGAAAGCCACATTACTTAATAAATAAAGTGTAGGGAGCCAGCCTATTTTAATCGCATCTGCGCCTAAATCATCAGCCATAGCAGGTATAGCTACATTGACAGCTGCCATACCTAACGGAGCAATGAGATAGCCACTACAGACAGCGATAAGAGCTGCCATGGTCGGCGTGATAGACAAAGATTTAGTAATGATAATCACTCAGAATGAAACTAATAAACAATTGTAGCAAATTAAACTGATCTCAAATACTACATGCGTCGTTAAATCGTTATCGTGTTCTAATTTATTGTGTTGAAAGTCGCATATTATGTCTTCATTGTTTGAACGTTCACCTGTGATATTGCCGTTAGCATATGCTGATGCAGAAATACCGATTCAAGGCGCTCCATCTATTCCTGTTAATGATTCACAAGAGTGTATACCGCAGCATTACCTGAGTTACGAACATACCTATAAAAGTGTGTGTGACATTATTAACGATATTAGGTTTGATGAGCGTTTTCCTATATTTGTGAGTCAAGAAAACGATGCCTTGCTTATTCAGGTCGGGATTATTGGGCATGATAATTATAAAACGAATAATCAATTGAATCCGTTACACATTGTTTATGGTAGGAAATGGCGAGTAGAGAAAAATTTACCTAGTGCTGAAGTCATTCAAACCGCATTGTTAGCATTACAAAAAGCCAAAGAGCATGAAATGCGCGAGTTGTTTGGTTTATTTGATCGAGTATCGGGTAAATATAGCACGCCTTTTAATGGTCATCATGATACGCCGTTACTGGTCAATACCCTTGATGCTGTCTCACAGCAAAACTCGTCGGGTCTTACAACAGTGGAACAAGACGAGCTACCATTATTATTAAGTTTATGTCGATTTGATAGTCAGGCGTTACGCCTAAAACAATCTATTCGTGTTGATGAACAACGTTATGTGGCTGATATTCAGTTATATTGCACTTCCAATATACACAGTTCGCAAACAGCACTTTGTCCTGAATTGCACGGGCGTTGCTTTACTATTTTAATTGAATCTAATGATCCTAATGTCATATTAAATCAAATGATGACACAGTTAATTCAATTAGGTCATCAGTATGTGGCTGAACAATTTACTTACCGTGGCTATCGCCGCTTCAGCCAACACACTGATGTCTTTGCGATTGGTGAAATATCGATTGCTACGCGCAATAAAAGCTGGTCGAGTAATGCTGATTTTTCAGTCGCGATAAAGGCGAATAACCAAGCGGTGGATGCCACCCGCGTCCCGATATTATCTCAAACCGTATCATCATCGTTAGGAGAACAGTTTTATGACATTGCTGGTCACAAACCCATTGTGACTAAATAATCATAACGATTTAACCTGTTCCCCTTGTAATGAGTATTTACCAAACAAAACGTTTGCGTCATTCATATTCGATAAATCCCTAGATATAAATGTTTCATCCGATTATCATCAGTCTTATTCAAGCCAGATATAAAAGGTATTTATGAACATATCTAACGCAATGCAAACCCGTTATGCGACCAAAGTATTCGATCAAAACAAAACTATATGTGATGAAGATTTAGTACAATTACTGAATGTTTTGCACTTAGCGCCGTCTAGTGTCAATACGCAACCTTGGCATTTTATTGTCGCGAGTACTGAAGCGGGTAAGGCACGAGTAAACCAAGGTGCAACAGGTACATATGCGTATAATGCGCCTAAGGTGACTGCTTGCTCTCATGTGATTGTCATGTGCAGTAAAATTCACATGGATAATCAGTATTTAGCTGAATTACTCGAGCAAGAAGAGCAAGATGGTCGCTTTACCAGCAACCCTGATTTTAAAGATACTTATCACAAAGTACGTAGTACATTTGTGGACTTACATCGGTTTGAGCTGAAAGACACTCAACATTGGATGGAAAAGCAAGTGTATTTAAATTTAGGTGCGTTATTAACCAGTGCTGCGGCGATGAACATTGATGCGTTACCAATGGAAGGGTTTGATTTTCCCGCGCTCGATCGTGAATTTTCGCTACGCGAACAAAATTTAGCCCCGATTGCTGTAGTTGCGTTAGGGTATCGAAGTACTGAAGACTTCAATGCTAATTTACCGAAATCGCGTTTACCTAAAACGCAGATTTTTACACATATCTAATTTGGAATATTTTAATGACTGATTTTTTTGATCCTCGTTTCCCTGACTCAGCTAGTTTGCGTGCTCAAGCCCAAAAAAGCATGCCAAAATTTGCATTCGAGTATTTAGAAGGGGGGTGTATCGATGAAATTGGTTTACATCGCAATACCAATGAATTGCAACAAGTACGTTTACGCAGCGAATTGTTGTCTCCGTCGGTAGATGTGGATACTTCTGTTGATTTATTTGGCCATCGTTATGCTGCACCATTTGGTATTGCGCCGGTTGGATTACAAGGGCTAATGTGGCCTAATGCGCCAGAAATTTTAGCCAAAGCAGCTGCCAAGATGAATATTCCGTATGTATTAAGTACGGTGTCTTCTTCATCTCTAGAGCGTATTGCTGAAGTGAGCGAAGGGCAAGCATGGTATCAACTATATAACCCGACTGATGCGAATACTCGTGAAGATTTATTAGACCGTCTCAAAGCGTCTGGTTATCAAAATATTATGGTGACTGTGGATGTACCCACCTTCGGTTATCGCGTCAATGACATAAAAAATGGCTTATCCATGCCACCTAAAATGTCATTGACGAATATTATTCAGATGCTAACAAAACCAAGTTGGCTGTTAGCCACTGCACTTGCCGGTAAACCAGAGATGGAGACGTTAAAACCTTATATGCCACCCAACATGCCTGCCGATCAGTTAGCATCGTTTATGAATAATACGGTCATGGGGCCGGTGGATTTTGATGCATTAAAAGTATTGCGTGATAAATGGGATGGTAACTTTATTATCAAAGGGATAGTCAATCCGTCCGATGTGCAAAAAGCTGTTGATATGGGCGCAGATGGTGTGGTGTTATCTAATCATGGCGCAAGGCAGTTGGATTGTGGTGAATCGTCGATTGCAGGACTCCAAGCATTAAATAATCAATATAAAGATCAAATAAAATTACTGTTTGATAGTGGGGTTCGAAGTGGTACTGATGTTGCCGCAGCTATGGCGAGTGGCGCTGATTTTACGTTTTTAGGCCGAACATTTGTGTATGCAGCTGCAGCGTTAGGTAAAAACGGCGGAACACATGCTATTAACATGTTATTACGTCAGTATATACAAGTAATGAGTCAGCTCAAATGTGCACATAGCTCACAGCTTCCTCAATTTCTTGTAAAATAACCATTCGTGCAGCCGACACATTCTCATCCTTCACGTGGAGTAATCTTTTTAGAGCACTGCGCTTCAATCGCTGTATTACTCGGTGTGTTTGAATGTGGCGCACTGTTAAGTCAATGGATCCCGTTACCAGCCACCATTAACGGGGTATTTATTTTATTAGGTTTGTTTGTTGTATTAGGGCAGGTCCCAGGCTTTATTCGACGAACCATTCCACAATATTTATCGCATATGTCTTTATTTTTTGTCCCTGCGATTATGGCAGTATGGCTATTTCAAGATGATGTGATAACGCATTGGTTGTCATTGTTACTAGCATTAGTCGGAACAACCATTTTAAGTATGGTTGTAGTGATGTGGCTCAGTCATCGCTTATTGAAATCATCATGATGCTATTAAATGAAAGCTTGGATGTTATCCGTATAAGTGCAATGTGGATTGTGCTTTTACTGTTATGTTATGGGGTATCTTTGCGGCTTGCCAGATTATTAAAACAGCATATTATCGCCCATCCAATCGTCATTACCACAAGCTTAATGCTCTTCTTATCGCATTTTATCAATACCGATGTAAATGTGGTAATGGACTATTTGGACCCCGTAGCATATTTACTAGGCCCGTTAACCGTCGGATTAGCGTTACCTGTTTATAATCAGCTAGCGGTACTAAGACAGTTAGGATTTAAAGTATTAATTCCTATTCTCCTTGGCGGTATTCTTGCACCACTATCTTCATATAGTGTGTTGTATGTGCTTGGAGCAGAATATAGTTGGCAAATGACGATGCTCACTAAATCCATCACGACTCCTTTTGCGATGGATACTGCCACTATGTTAGGGGGCATTGCCGGACTGGCTGCGGTATTTGTGATCATTACTGGAATAGTAGGTGTCATGGCGTTACCGATATTAAATCGTGTACTGAGGATCAACGAAGGCAAAGTTAATGGTTTGGTCCTCGGCACTATCGCCCATGGTATCGGTACAGCCAAAGCGGTACAGCTAAGCGAACAAGCTGGCGCTTTTGCTTCACTGGCTTTATGTGTGAATGGCATTACGACAGCTATTACGTTAAGTGTATTGCTAGGCTAATACTATCTTCACCCCGTTCGAGATTGTTATTCGGTTATTTGTTTTTTTGCAGTTGTTTGTTGATATAGTCTTTAGGTTCATAACCTGGAGCATGAACATGCTTGTCATTGGATACCTGTGATTTGGTGTTAACCGCATTATCAATATTTTGTTTACACGCTTCAATGCTGTTACCTAACTTATCTTCTTCACATTGAAACTTTTGATTAGATACTGCTGATTGATATAACAGATGACCTGCATCCTGTATTGTACAGCCAGATAACAACAAAAACACGGATGTACTAAATATAAATAATAAAGGTTGAGTATGCAGTTTGAACGGTTTCATTTTTTGGTCCTATAATAATTGGCATTATGGCCTGTAGTTAGTTATTATTCCACAACAGACATTGATTAGATAGAGACGTAAGTGTTAAGAATATTAATAAAAAATGTGTTGCAACTCAAATGAACACTATCAATATTGTATTAGTCGATGATCATGATTTAGTATTACAAGCCATAGAGTTATTAATTGCATCAGAACCGCAATTAAATGTCATTGGTGCTTTTAATGACGCAGAGTCGGCACTTTCCAGTGGTATAATAAACGATGAAGTGTTAGTCATTACTGATATCTCATTACCAGGTCAAAATGGTCTCGATTTCTTATCTTCTTTGCATGCGTTGGGTTTATCCGTTAAGTCGATCGTGCTAAGCATGTATGAAAGCCCACATTACGTTGAAATGGCTAAGGAACAGGGTGTGAAAGCCTATTTATCAAAACGTGATGCTGGCGAGCTATTGCTCACGGCAATTTCTGAAGTGGCCAAAGGTAATACGTTTTATAGTCCGCAAATTAGTGATACTTTAGGTACACAAACTGAAGAGCTAAGCTTATATCAGGGCCTAACCGATCGTGAAAAAGAAATATTTATATTATTAGCATTAGGTGGTGAAGTGAAAGGTGTGGCGACATCACTTGATATTGCAGTAAAAACGGCGCATGTCCATCGCCGTAATATTTTAAATAAATTTGGCGTAACTTCAGTATTTGAGTTAACTCGATTTGCAATCAAATATGGGTTAATTGATCCCTCACAGTTGTAGTGACTAAGCGTCATTAATCCGAATATAATGTCACAAGTTGATCAACAATTTGTGTGACACCATGTCGAATAGGATCTTGGCATGGAAGTCCTGTTTGTTTGGCTATTTGCAAACACGTCTCTTTAGCTGTTATATCATCGACTGCGCTAGTATTGATACTTATCCCAACGATTTGGCAACCTGGATTCGTTAAACGAGCATGGCGTAAGTTTAATTCAATCGCGTCATGGATATCGGGTAATGCATAACTAGGCATCCCACGCATTTTGTCACGTTGTAGAATATGACATAACACTAATGCGTCGGGTTGAGCACCATGGATAAGCCCTAATGTGACGCCAGCGTATGCTGGTTGAAATAATGAACCTTGTCCTTCAATAATATCCCAATGTGCGTCATCATTGTTAGGAGTCAGAGCCTCCACTGCACCTGAGATGAAATCAGCAACAACACAATCAACTGCGACACCTTCTCCAGCAATTAATATACCGCATTGGCCTGTCGCTCTAAAGGTTGAATTAATTTGGCGCGCCTGTAATGCAGTATGAATGGCGAGTGTGGTATACATTTTTCCAACAGAGCAATCAGTGCCAACCGTTAATAAGCGTTTCCCCGTTCGTTTTTCTCCATTGGCTGTTTTAAAGCGTGTGGTGGGGTGTCTAATATCGATTAAATCAACATTGTGTTGGTTGGCAAGTGTCACTAATTCAGGAATGTCAGTTAACTTATCATGTAAGCCATTAACAATATTTAAGCCTTGTTGAATCGCTATTTTAATTTCAGGAATGTACTTAGCATCAATATGGCCTCCAGCATTGTTAAACCCCAGTACAAAAGTCTTAGCGCCAAGTTCAGCTGCTTTATTTACCGATAATTGAGGTAAACCAGTTGTGACGGTACATTCTGGTAATGATATTTCGCCAATGCATTGATGTTTACGCCAGGTAGCAATACTGTTGGCCATTTTTAAGCCTAAGGTATCGGTTGCGTCACCTAAAAATAAAGCATATGGAGGAGTCAATTTCATCGAAAAATCTCAAAGTGATGTAAGTATTTAAGTGTGTTCTATTATACACAACTTGAGATTTTTCTAGAAAAATAAATCATGTCAGACGGTTTGCTTAGCTCGTCTCGTTCAACACGCGTCCTGATATTTTTTGCTTAAGCCAATGATACGGGGAGGCTAGATCTAACAAAATGATATATAAACAAGGGACTAAGACTAATGTGACAAGGGTCGCATACAATACCGCAAAACCTAATGCTACAGCCATTGGTATCACAAATGATGCTTGTAAACTCGTTTCAAACATAATGGGTAACACGCCAGCAAAAGTAGTGATAGAGGTGAGGGTGATCGCTCTAAAGCGTGCACAACCTGCTTCGAGAACAGCTGTTTTCACAGCATAACCTTGTTTGACCCGTTGGTTAATAAAGTCCGTCATCACCAGAGAGTCATTTATTACCACTCCAGCTGCCGCGATTAACCCAAAGGTAGACATCATTGATAAATCAATCCCCATAAAGAAGTGTCCCCAAATCGCGCCGGTTAAACTAAATGGAATCACTGACATGATGATCAAAGGCTGTCCATAACTCTTAAGAGGCACAGCTAATAAAATAAAGACCATGATCATACCCGCATAGAAAAACATAATTTGTTCGTCTTGTTGCGCTTGTTGTTCTTCAATCGTACCGCCCAGTTGTGTTTTTACATCCGGAAACGCGGCTTTCATTTGTGGTAACAGGTTCTCTTTAATTTGTTCAACGACTGTATCAGGTTCAACGACCTCTTCATCAATCGCGCCCCAGACATAAACCGTGCGATAACCTTCTTCACGACGTATATAAGAAATACCGGGTTCTTCATATAACTCAACGACATCACCGAGCATGACTTCTTGACCCTTAGGGGTTTTGATCATGGTGTACTTTAAGTCGGCAAAGCGTTCACGAGTGAGCTGTGGGTAGCGTACCATGACTTTGACTTCTTCCCCATCACGAATTACCCGTTGAGCTTCACCACCATAAAAACTTAAGCCAACTTGACGGGCGATATTAGAAATATCTAAGCCTAAATCGTCAGCGACAGGTAAGAGCGCCATACGAATTTCTTTACTGTCAGGGTCAATGGTTGAGCTGATATCAAATAACCCATTTTCCTGTTGTAGCAGTGAAATCAAATAACGACCAGCAGCATTAAGCGTATCAATGTCAGAACCGAAGATCATATAACCAAATTCACCCCCTTCATTTCCGCCATTCACATCATCTTGGATCGAGAAAGATTTCATGCCTGCTATTTCAGGAATACGCTCGCGCCAACGACGCGCTAGTTCAAACGTATCATAATGCCGTAATTCTTCATCGACTAGCGGTATCACAATACGTGCTTCTGTCCGGCCACGGTTAAATGCCAAAATATCTCGGATCATGCCTGAACCATGTGCATCAATGGTTTCTTGTTCCACATTTAAAATGACTTTTTCAACTGTTTTTAATGCTTCAATCGTGGCCATATCCGATACAGTTTCACTCATTTCAATACTGATAGAAGGAAAATCATGCGGTACTTTTGGATTAGGGACCATACGGACGTAATTAGCTTGAATTAAACCGATACTGACTAAAAGCATCGCAACAAAGAACATGAAAACCGCCCAGCGATATTCCACACAGCGAGCAACAAAGCGACGGTATTTACCGTTCACAAAACCGAAGAAGGCTTTGTTAAAGCGATCCCGAAATGAGCCTTCTTTGAGTGGTTTAAAATTAATACTCGCAATGTGAGATGGAAGTATTAACTTAGATTCTATTAAAGAAAATACTAAGCATAAGATGACTACCATTGAGATATTAAAGAAAAATGAGCCTTCAAATCCACTAGACTGAGTAAAGGGAGCAAATACCGCGATTGTGGTGAGTACACCAAATGTAGCGGGCGTTGCGACACGCTTTGCCCCGCGAACGACATTGTTCACGCCGCCGCCATATTTTTCCACTTCACTATAGGAGGATTCACCGATAACAATAGCATCATCAACCACAATCCCTAGCACCATAATAAAGGCGAATAAAGAGAGAATATTAATAGTGACACCGAAGACTGGCATTAGCATCATCGCGCCTAAGAAACATACAGGCAAGCCAACCATCACCCATAAAGCGAGTTTAAAACGTAAAAACAGGGTCAACATTAGGGCCACTAAGATGGCGCCTTGGAATAGATTACCTAACATCATGTCTAAACGAGCGTTAAGGTAATAGGTCATATCCACTAAGATTTTTAACTCTAATCCTTGTGGTAGCTGCTTATTTTTTTCCGTAATGTATGCTTTCACAGATTCAGCGACAGGAATGGTGTCTTGTGATTTAGTCGCTTTAACATCCATGAAAATTGCGTTTTTCCCTGAATATTTAAAGTAACGTTCACCTTCGGTAAATCCATCTTTTATATCGGCTACTTCATGGAGTAGCACTCGTCCACCATTTGCACCAATGACGACAGGAATATTACGAAATTCTTCGCCATTATATAATTGGTTCTCGACACGCACAGCAATGATACCGGCATCGGTTCTGAGCTGACCGGCTGAAAAGTTAGCCGAATATCGACGAATAGCGCTGGTAATATCATTAATGGTTAAATTGTATTGTTTTAAAGTTTCCGGTTGAACTTCAATGGCGATTTCATCGCTAGGATCAGATGCATTCGCTAATGATACATTATTGAGTTGGAGTAACTCTGTTTCGATTTGTTTGGCTATGGGTTTGAGTTGTTCAAGTGGTATATCACCGACCAATGACATTTCAATGACATCTTGTTGGAACTCTGCTTGTGTGACTTGTATCGGTTCCATATCGGCAGGGAAGGTACCGATACTGTCAACTCGTTGTTTAACTTTATCTAATACACTAGCAAGATCTTCCCCTTGATGTATGCGCAAACTAATACGTCCACCATTACGGAATGAGCGCGAAACGCTTTCTTTTATCTCGGTAATATCTTTAAGGCTTTCTTCGATTTTGATCAGAATACTTTCTTCAATTTCACGCGGGGCAGCCCCAGGGTAGGAGGCTTGTACATTAATGAAATTAATTTCCACATTAGGAAACATCTGGCGTTGGATAGAATTGTAGCTCACCAAACCCATAATGATGATAAATCCCATCAACAAATTTGATGCGACAGGATTATTTGCAAACCAGGCAATCAGGCCCGTTTCTGTTTTGTTTACATCTACCACGTCGTCGTTGAATTCATTATTATCCACGTTCATTGAATCACTCATGTCGATATGTCCTTATTACTGAGCTTCAGATGAATTACTATCATCTGCTTGCTTGGTCTTGGCGACAAGGGGGGATGCTTCACCGACGATCTTAACGGCCATACCGTTTTGAGGATATTCAGGTAGCGTCATAACCATTCGGTCATTCTCTTCGATACCTTGGTCAATATAAAAATTCACACCTTCTTCACGGACTACGTTGACAGGTTTAGAGACCATTTGATTGTTGTCATCTAAGATCCAAATTGCCCGTTTATTGACGATTGATTGAGGTACCTTATAAACGTTATTAATGATTTGCCCATTAAAGTTCACCTCCACATACGTACCAAATTTCATTTTAGGTGCGTTGGTCATCAGACTATACGGGTCTTCAATTTCAACAACTAAATGGGTCATTCGAGTCGCTTGATCTACTCGTCCTGTATCACGTGCAATGATGCCCTGACGTACTGTTTTATCCATTCCCCTTGATACAACGGTGGCAGGTGTATTAACCAGCGTATTTGGTAAGAAAGGTGCATCAAATCCCGCAATGGGAAAGATGATTTCGGCGCGTTCAACATTATTTAATCGTGCGACTTGTACGCCTTTATTCACAAACTGGCCAACACCAATATCACGACTGACAATCAGTGCATCATACGGTGCTGTCACTTGCGTGTTATCTAAATCACGTAGCGCGATTTTTAAACGTGATTGTGCTGACTTTAATCCCGCTTGCGCACTTAATAACTGTGGTTTGCGTAAATATAAATCAGTCACTGTCGCACTAGGCAAATTTTTGGCTTCACGTTTGGCCACATCTGCGCGTGCCTGTTCTTCGATTAAAGTGGCTTGAGCACGAGATACTTCTGATTCAGCTTGCAGTACAGCTGCTTCATATTGGTCCGCTTCAATGGTAAATAACACATCACCACGCTTCACTAATCCACCTTCAACAAAATTAGCATGCCAAGATAATACTTCGCCTGAAACCTGTGCTGATATGGCTGTTGTTTCAGCTGGACGCACCTCACCATTAGACTTAATGATAACTTCGTAATTAATCTTTGTTGCAGGTTGAACACTGACTGTTGGACGTGTATCAACTTCGTCTTTTTCTGCTTTGTCATCAGCGGAGGCGTTAATTGCGATCATACCGCCAATTCCTGCAGCGAGAATAATAATAGCGAAGGCGGTTTTTTTGAAATTACTGTTCATGTATTTACCTAGAGAGATCCATGTTTATGTATAAATAATAACTGAGCTATTTGTACAGTTCTGTAGCTAAATGTAACGAGTTGTAAGCATGATATATGAAGCCATATATTATTCGAACAGCTTAAAGTAACACAGCTCATCACATAGCAATATGCAAACACTATTCCAATTAAATAACCTAATAAAAACAATGTTTTATATTTTAGTTGATTGGAAAAATTAAGAAATTGACTAAATTGTTGTTATGTTAACTTAAAATTAGTTGATATAAAAAAATCACACCCCTTAAGTTATTTTTTAATAAGTAGGGGGTGTGATTTTAGCGATGCTGAGTCGATTAAATTTAGTAAGGTGCACTGCCTGGTGTACGTGGGAATGGAATAACATCACGAACGTTTTGCATGCCTGTGACGTACGCAACTAAACGTTCAAAGCCAAGACCAAAGCCTGAGTGAGGGACGGTGCCATAACGGCGCAAGTCTCGATACCAACCATAGTCCTCTGGATCTAGGTTCATCTCTGCTAAGCGTGCATCAAAAACGTCAAGGCGTTCTTCACGTTGAGAGCCTCCAATAATCTCACCAATACCTGGTGCTAATACATCCATAGCAGCAACGGTTTTGCCGTCGTCATTAATGCGCATGTAGAACGCTTTAATATCCTTAGGGTAGTTTTGCATGATGATTGGCGCGCCAACATGTTCTTCTGCCAAATAACGCTCATGTTCAGATGATAAATCTACACCCCATTCCACAGGGAATTCAAACTTTTTGCCTGAATTTTGTAATATCTCAATCGCATCAGTGTAATCCATGCGCACAAAATCTGAGTTGATGACTTGCTCAAGACGACTAATCGCTTCTTTGTTAATGCGCTGAGCAAAGAATGCCATATCATCAGCACGTTCTTCTAAAACGGCTTTAAATACATACTTAAGCAGGTCTTCGGCTAGTTGAGCGACGGTAGCCAGATCAGCAAACGCAACTTCTGGCTCAATCATCCAAAACTCTGCTAAGTGACGAGAGGTGTTTGAATTTTCTGCTCGGAACGTTGGGCCGAACGTATAAACCTTAGACATCGCAGTACAATAAGTTTCTACGTTAAGTTGACCAGAGACGGTCAAAAATGTTTCTTTACCAAAAAAGTCTTGGCCATAATCAATCTGGTTTTGATCATTCATTGGTAAATTTGTCATATCCAATGTTGATACGCGGAACATTTCACCAGCACCTTCGGTATCGGAACCAGTTAATATCGGTGTAGAAATCCAAAAATAGCCTTGTTCATGGAAAAAACGATGCACTGCTTGAGATAAACAATTACGAACACGAGTAACGGCACCAATGACATTCGTGCGCGGACGTAAGTGAGCATGTTCGCGTAAATATTCAATGCTGTGGCGTTTAGCTGCCATTGGATAGGTATCTGGATTTTCCACCATACCCACAATCTCAACTGTCGTCGCTTCAATCTCAAGTGCTTGACCTTGACCTTCAGAAGCCTTAACAACACCGGTGACTGCTAAGGAGCATCCGGCAGTTAATGTCGTGATCTGCGCATAATTGTCTAAGGTATTGAGCGCAATGACTTGCACAGGGTCAAAACAGCTACCATCATGCAACGCAATAAATGATAAACCGGCTTTTGAATCACGACGGGTACGAACCCATCCTTTTACCGTGACGGTTTGGGCGACATCAAACGCACCGTTTAACACATCGACAACTGAGGCATGCGCCATGAGAGACTCCATTAAATGGTTGATAAGTGGAAAAAAAGAGAATTATACTTAAATTGAGCTTTTTCTCCACTGTAAATAGAGGGAATAATGCGACTTTACAATGGTTTTATGAGCAACTTGTGCCTTATTCGTCTAATGCGCTGTAAATTGCGTTACATAACTGCTTGATATGGGCTTGAGTGCTGATAAAAGGTGGCATGACATAAACCAGCTTCCCAAAGGGGCGGATCCATACTCCACTTTCCACAAATTTAGCTTGAATAACGCCTACATCGACAGCTACTTTCGTCTCTACTACGCCGATCGCACCCAAAATTCGAATGTCAGCGACTGCATCTAATTCATTGCATGGCGTCATATATTGATGCAGCCATTGCTCAATATTAGCCACTTGCGACTGCCATTCCCCAGAAGCGATCAAATCAAGACTGGCTGAAGCAACGGCGCATGCCAGTGGATTCGCCATATAAGTAGGGCCGTGCATAAATACCCCAGGAGCGCTTTGACAGATACCCATCGCGACATCTTCAGTACAGATAGTCGCGGCCATGGTCATGTAACCACCGGTAAGCGCTTTGCCTAAGCAAATGATATCAGGGGAAATACCGGCATGTTCACACGCGAATAATTTTCCTGTGCGGCCAAAGCCAGTAGCAATTTCATCAGCGATTAATAAAATATTGTATTCATCGCATAATTGGCGCGCACGTTTTAAATACATGGGATGATACATACGCATGCCACCAGCACCTTGCACAATCGGTTCTAATATCAGTGCGGCTAACTCATTATGATGTGTGGCAATCAGTTCTTCTAATGGTGCAATATCATCTTCATTCCATGTTTGCTCAAAACGCGTTTGTGGCGCTGGGGCAAAAATTTGTTCTGCCAATACATTTTTAAACAATGAATGCATTCCATTGATGGGATCGCATACCGACATTGCAGCAAAAGTATCTCCATGATAACCATTGCGCGGGGTAATAATCTTGTGTTTATTAGGTTGGCCTTGGCAAGCATAATATTGCAAGGCCATTTTGATGGCTACTTCGACAGAAACGGAGCCTGAATCAGCTAAAAACACCCGATTTAAGCCTTCTGGTACCATAGCAAGTAATTGCTTGGTGAGTTTGATGGCGGGTTCATGTGTAATACCCCCAAACATAACGTGCGAAAATGCATCAATCTGGTTTTTTGCTGCGGCATTAATATGTGGGTGGTTATAACCATGAATCGCAGCCCACCAGGATGACATACCATCGATTAATACACTGTTATCGGCCAAAGTGAGTTCAACACCACTCGCACCTTTGACTTCATAACAGGGTAAGGGGTGGGTGGCCGAGGTATAAGGATGCCATAAGTGGCGTTTGTCATATTCAATATTGTTCAATTTTCACTCACTTGTAAACTCAATAAAAGGCTTTTGGTTGACAAAGCCTTAATACCGCATAGACTAACGCTCATAGCCTATTAAGTAAAGAGTTCTCCGGACAATGCAAATCCAACATAATGACATTTCCCAACCCAAACCATTAACCGATTCAATGCAGCACGATATTCGTCATGATTGGACACTCGAAGAAGTTAACGCCTTATATAACATGCCGTTTAATGACTTAATGTTTAAAGCACAGACGGTCCATCGCACGCATTTTGATCCTAATTATGTTCAAGTGAGCACGTTACTTTCCATCAAAACAGGTGCTTGCCCAGAAGATTGTAAATATTGTCCACAATCGGCCCGCTATGATACGGGTTTAGAAAAAGAACGTTTGATGGAGATAGAAAAAGTTATCCAACGTGCTAAAGAAGCTCGAGCGACTGGCTCGACCCGTTTTTGTATGGGAGCAGCTTGGCGTAATCCACGCGAGCGTGATATGCCGTATGTAGTGGATATGGTCAAACAGGTTAAATCATTAGGGTTAGAAACTTGTATGACATTGGGTATGTTGACGCGTGAACAAGCGATTGCTTTAAAACAAGCCGGCTTAGATTATTATAATCATAACCTGGATACTTCGCCTGAATATTACGGTGATATTATCACGACACGGACTTACCAAGACCGTTTAGATACGCTACAAAACGTGCGTGATGCAGGTATGCATGTTTGTTCTGGTGGTATTGTTGGGATGGGTGAGAAAGGCGATGATCGTGCAGGGCTACTGATCGCCTTGTCAAATCTAGAACGTCATCCTGAAAGTGTTCCGATTAATATGTTAGTTAAAGTCAAAGGCACGCCTTTGGACAAAGTAGACGATTTAGACCCCTTTGAGTTTATTCGTACTATTGCCATTGCCCGTATCATGATGCCACAGTCATTTGTACGCTTATCTGCTGGACGTGAGGCGATGAATGAACAAATGCAAGCAATGTGTTTTATGGCTGGCGCTAACTCTATTTTTTATGGCTGCAAGTTATTAACAACGTCTAATCCTGAAACGCATGAAGATGTAATGTTATTTAAAAAGTTAGGAATTAACTCGCATCAAACTAAAGCATATTCAGATGAAGCGCATGAAGCCGCGTTACATGATGAAATCTTAACCCAGCAGGCACAAGCTGATAGTGATGATTTATTTTATGATGCCGCGTCTCCTCAGGTCAGCGCACCTGACATGGTGAAGTAATTAACTATATGGCATTTGATCACCTACAGGATGCGTTAACCATACTATCTAATGATAATTTGAGACGCCGTCGCACCATACTTCAAGATGATTATGATGGGGTCATTAAAGTAGATTGTCAGCATTATTTGAATTTTTCAAGTAATGATTATTTAGGCCATCGTCAACACCAAGATATTTTACAATCCTATGTTGAAGGCCTATCCCGTTATGGTGCCGGTGCTGGCGCCTCTCCACTAGTCACGGGGCACTCACAATGCCATCAGGCACTTGAAGATCATGTGGCAGATTCTCTTAATCGTGAAGCCGTTTTATTGTTTTCATCAGGGTTTGCTGCCAACCAAGCGATTTGCCAAGCATTAATGTACGATGGAGATACTATCGTCAGTGATAAGTTGATGCATGCTTCTTTTATTGATGCAGCCATTCATAGTCCGGCCCAATTATTACGCTTTAAACATAATGATATTGAACATGCTAACCAACAATTAACAAAAGCCTCAGGAAATACATTATGTGTGTCTGAAGGTGTATTTAGCATGGATGGTGATAAAGGCGAGTTGGCAGCGTTACAGACTTCATCAGCCCAACACAATGCTTGGTTCATGCTGGATGACGCTCATGGATTTGGTGTTTTAGGCGAAACCGGTATGGGCAGTGTTGAAGCCGCGAATTTAAGTCAAGATCAATGTCAGATTGTTATGGGTACCTTTGGTAAGGCTATCGGCACAGGGGGGGCGTTTGTTGCTGGGTCGCAAGTATTGATTGATTATCTCATTAACAAAGCGAAGCATTACATCTA
>Ga0209771_1000329_pt1 | contig 31896 bp, 54 predicted proteins | sample SaaInl59LU_5_DNA_FD_184639 | JGI IMG/M metagenome (GOLD analysis project Ga0209771, IMG submission 184639) | Marine microbial communities from expanding oxygen minimum zones in the Saanich Inlet - ESP_59LU_5_DNA (SPAdes) (version 2) | ecosystem: Environmental > Aquatic > Marine > Intertidal zone... | reverse complement strand
ACAATATCAGGAGAATACGATTCTACCGCAGGTGCAGTAAACTTTATACAAATTGTATGTACTGATACTAACAAATTCTTTTTATCAATCTCACAAAGTATATAATAATGAAAGCAATAGAAATTAATGGTAAAATTAAAACATTTAGTTCAGTACCTAATAGTTTTAGAGTAGAAGGAAAATATATAGTAGGTGGTGGTAAAAATTTATCTGAAGAAGAATTAAAATCTTTGGGTATGTTTGATTTAATTACACCAACATACGATGGTAGAATTCAAGAACTTGCTAATCTACACTTAGAAGGAGATGTATATACTTACGATGTAATTGATAAACCTATCAAAGAAACTCTTGCTGAATTAAAAGAGCAGAAGATTTCTGAAGTAAAATCTATTATAAGCGGTAAATTATCTGCAACAGATTGGTATATCATTAGAGAAGCGGATAGTGGAGAGGCTACACCACAATCTATTAAAGATGAAAGAGCAGGACTAAGAACACAAAGTGATTCAATAGAAGCAGAAATAAACGCTTTAACTACTAAAAAATCAGTAGTATTGTTTGACATTAACCTTTAAATTTAAGTTATGTCTTTAAGTAGAAGATTAATAAATACAGGAGGAGGAGGTGGAAATGATAGTGTACCAACAAATTTAACATTTGCAGGCTCTTTAGTAACAACAACAGCGGAGAGTAGGTTTTTGCACGTTACTGAAAATGGTGAACATTTTTATACGAGACAAAATACATCTCGCTATTGGTATAGATTTACTATGAGTACACCGTGGGATGTTACAAGTGCAGTTTCAGACCAAAACTTTTTCTCATCACAAGATGGCAATAGGGGTTTTACAATGAACAATGCAGGTACAAGATTTTACGCTGCTGCAAATGTTACTCCTACGATTAATACAAAAGCAACTACTAATTATTCTATTTCAAGTGGATTAACAGATAGTGGATTTGATCTTATAAGTACTGGTGGCTGTGGTGGTATTTTTCGTATTAGTCAAGATGGAAATTTTATGTACGCTGCCCCAGGAAGCAATGGTAAATTAAGGCAATGGTCTTTAACAACAAATGACGAATTATCTGGTTCATTTGTAGATATATCAAATACAGCTATTAGTAATGATTTATGGCGTTCTGCTATTAGTCCTAATGGTCAATATTTATGGGTTCATAATTTGAGTACAGTTGGAATTGGTAATTTTTCTATATATTCAATATCTGTTAATTACGATTTAAGTTCAACATTAACATTTGTAAGTAGTTTTAGTGCTAATTTTAGTGCAGCTACAAACGCTGGAACAGCTTTTTATATATCTCCAGACGGAACAAAAGCAATTTTTGCAGACCAAGCAGTTACAGGTGGAAAAGCATATACTTTTAATGTAAGTTATTAATGGGACTTGACAACAAAATATCATTCATTAGCGGCTTTACTTTTACTGCATTATCAACTGTAAGTTTAATGGGAGTAGCACAAGCTGCTATGGTTGGTCTTGTTGGTGGTTTTTTTGGTCTATTAGGAAAAGAATTGTATTACGCTATAAAAAGAAAGATAAATGAGAAAGTTAATAGATAAAGCAATATTTAAGTTTATAGAATTAAAAGTGTGGCTACACCAAAAGAAAAACGGTTCAACTTGGGATATGTTTCAGTATGGTTTATTTTGGATGCTTATAATGATTCTAACAAGTATGTTAATTGGTAAGATAATAAACTAATGGTTTTAACTCCTAATTTTAATAAAAAAGAATTTGCTTCAAGGGATGGTGCTGGTATGCCAGAAGATGTTTGGCAAAACATTAAAATACTTGCAAGACAATTAGAGGTTCTTAGAGAATATTTAGGAAAGCCAATTAATGTGACAAGTGGTTATCGTTCAGAAATCCACAACAACCGCATAGGTGGCAAGAAAAATAGCCAACACCTATTAGGCAAAGCAAGTGACTTGCAAGTAAATGGATTAAAACCAAAAAAAGTACACGAAGCAATTAAAACACTTATTTCTGAAGGTAAAATGTTAGAAGGTGGTTTAGGTTTATATGATACTTTTGTTCACTACGACATAAGAGGAGAAAAAGCAAGGTGGGATAATACAAAGAAAAATGTCAAAAAAGCCGTTTAAAGAAACAAAATTAGGAAAATTCTTATTAGGTAGTAAGTCTGGGGTTGGTGAAGCAATTGCAGACATATTACCTGATAGTGGTTTATTGGGTATTGTAAAGAAACTTATTGATACAGACCCAGATTTAACTGAAGAAGAAAAAGACCAAGCGCATAAACACTTAGTTGAGTTGTACGAACTTGAAGTAATGGATAGGGATTCAGCAAGAACCAGAGAAGTTAATTTAAGAAAGTATGGAACTGATTGGATGTTTAACGCAACAGGGATTGTTGGTTTAACTGCATTTGCTTTTTTAGTTTATACTGTTGTTACAACAGAAGTTCCAGAAAGTAATAAGGAAATATTTATACACCTTTTGGGTATTGTTGAAGGTGTTGCTTTAAGTATTTTTGGATACTATTTTGGAAGCGCCATAAAAGAAAACAAGGGCAGCTAAGTTTAGAACATAGTTACCCTTTTATTTTTTATAATCTTTTTACTTCCTTTTTTTATCTGTTTTTTACTTCTTATATTTGTGAAATTACTTACTTCTTTATTTTGAAGATAAAGAATCTATCATTAAGATTGTAAAGTTACAGGTTTTTTTTGACATATTTCGTTAATAAATAAACAAGTTTTTAACAACCTAAATAGAATCTTTAAGTTATATTTGATTATGGATAAGGAAGAAATAAAAAGAATTGCTGAAGCATATCAAAAGACTGTACAAGAACGCATAGACCTTTTATTAGAAATGGATGCAAATCAATACACTAATTTAGGTAGTGATTCAAGTAAGACTGAAAAGGCTGAAGTAAAAAAAAATTCTAAAGTAATTTATAAAGCAATAAAAGAACTTGACGAACACACAGGAAAACTTTTATTAGAACATTTAGATGCCTAAGAAACCCACAAGGAAAAGTCTTATTACCAAACTTGACAAAGTGTTTAGTGAGTATATAAGAAGAAGGTACGCAAAGAATGAGATTGCAACTTGCGTTACTTGTGGAAAAAAAGACCATTGGAAAAAATTACAGGCTGGTCACTTTATGAGCAGGAAACATTATGCTACAAGATGGGATGAAGATAATGTAGAAGTCCAATGTAGTGCTTGTAATGTATTTAGATACGGAGAACAGTATTTATTTGCTAAGTATTTAGGAACTGAAAAGGCGGATATGTTACTTGCCAAAAGCCGTGAAACTGTAAAGTTCCCAGATTGGGAAATACAAGAAATGATTGAAATATATAAAAATAAAATTAAAGATTTGTCATAATTCTTTCTTTTAATTCTGTTTGTTTGAAAAGGGGTTTGCATTTAGCAGACCCTTTTTTTTTATGTTAAAGTTTTGTTAAAAGACATTTTGTATTATAAAATTTATTAGTTTTACACCATAAACAAATAACTATATGAAATTAGCAGAACCTTGGTGGGATGAAATGCGCAACCCAATAACAGGTTTTAAAGTAGGAAGTCACGATTCAAGAGGCAAACATAAAACACCAGACGAAATAAGATATTTTAACGCATATCCAGTATTAGAAATTAAAAGCAAATGAAAACACCAATGCAAGAAATGATTGAGTTTATGAAAGAAAAACTCAAAGAAGATACTTTGCACTATAATACACACCCTTCTAACGGTGGCTTGATAGCTATTAGAATGTCTCAATTTTATTTAGAAATAGCAGAATCAATGCTTGAGAAAGAAAAAGAGGTGATTATGGAGGCTTATTGGGAGGGCGGAAAGTGTGTTCCACTTGCAAGTTCTGTATGGGAGAAATACTACAACGATACCTTTAACACCAAATAGATATGAAAAAACAACCTTACAGAATAACAATAGAACAGTACGAGTATAAGTATTCAGTAGAAGTAGACCATTCAGACATAGACTTTACAGAGTATGTAGACCTGTTAAGAAAAATAACCTTAGCGGCAAGTTGGGGTACAGAAGCAGTAGAGGAATTTTTTGACGAGTAAACTAATGTGTTTACATATATGTATAAAAGTAAACCAATATGTTTACACATAAAAACAACAATATGAGCCACGATTTATTAAGTTACAAAGAAGCAAGAATTGAAGCATTGTTAAATGAAATTAACAGGCTTGAATTAGAAAATGAAAAATTAACCACTTATGTATTTGAACTATGCGACAAAGATTGCCCAGCAGAATACAAAAAAATTGTAAAGGTAGATGTATTCAAGGGATAGTTATATAAAGATGTTTTTGGAACTTGATACAATGTTAGTTCAAGGATTAGAAAAGAATCCTAAGAATGAAAAATTACAGCGGATTGTTGAACTTCATAATAAAATGTTTATATTTACAAACCAACTATTTAACAAACAGGACATTGTACACATAGAAAACAGAGAAATTTATAAGAAACTACACGCAACACAAGTAGAATTAGAAACCTTAAAATTAAAGAAATGAAAGAATTAAATGAAAAACTTTATGACCTTCAGCAAGAGATTGGAGTGATTAGCAAAGACGCAAGCAACCCTTTTTATAAGTCAAAGTACTTTGATGTAAATTCACTTATAAAGCAATTGCAACCATTATTAAAAAAGAATAGATTATTACTATTGCAACCAATAGAAGACAATTGTGTTACTTCAAAAATTATTTGCATAGATAGTAATTTAGGAACGCAAAGTTCTATTCCATTACCAGACATTAACGATCCACAAAAATTAGGTTCTGCTATAACATATTACAGAAGATATACATTGGCTTCTTTGTTAGGATTACAAGCAGACGATGACGATGGAAATTTAGCGAGCGGTAAAGGTTCTGCTCCTAAACAAGATGACAAGGCTTGGCTAAACAAGAACACGCCACAATACAAAAAGGCTGGAGAATTTATAATTAGTGGTGGAGATATAGCCACAATAGAATCCAAGTATAAAATGAGTAAAGAAGTTAAAGAAGAATTATTAAACCTTAAATCATAAATTATGAGTGCATTATTGAGTGTCAGTATTGACGTGGCAAGTTTGCCAAAAGAAAAATTTGTAACCGCTAAAAATGGGAAAGTTTATTATAACTTTACGGTAGCAATTAACAACGATTCTAAATTTGGAAACAATGTTTCTGTATTTGATTCACAAAATCAAGAAGAAAGAGCAGCTAAAAAGCCTAAGAACTATTTAGGTAATGGAAAAGTTTTTTGGACAGATGGAAGCATTGCTTTAGCTGAAAAAGAAACAGAAGTTGCTCAAGAAGAAGCGGTAGATTTACCATTTTAGTATCAATTGGGGTGGCTTTAGAAGTTGCCCCTTTTATTTTTCATTATGACAGACGAAGAAAAGGAAGTTAAAAGAATGCATATGCAGTTACTTGAAGAAGACTGCTATATTGACGCAACACAAGACATAGAATACCCACCTTTAGCATTGTCTATGGGCGAACAAACAATACAAACAAAGACAGGACTTAAAACATATCCAATACCATTAGGAACATACGGCAACTTTTCTTTTGTACAAGCACCACCAAAATCAAAAAAGACTTTCTTTATATCGCTTTTAAGCGCAGTTTATTTAAAAGGCAACTTAGAGGGTATTGGCGGAGAAATGAAGGGACACAGGGACGGTAAATGCTTGATTCATTTTGATACAGAGCAGGGAAAATTTCACGCTTCCAAAGTGTTTCGTAGGGTTTTAGATATGACTGGAATGAGTAATGAGTGTTACCATACTTTTGGACTTAGGGCATTAAGTTATAAGGAAAGATTAGACTTTATAGAATATTACCTTTACGATAAAATGGATGGCAAAAACATAGGATTAATTTTAATTGATGGAATGGCGGATTTGGTTTCTGATGTGAATAATATAGAAGAAAGCAATAAAGCAGTACAAAAAATAATGGAATGGTCAGCTAAATTAAATTGTCACATTGTAACGGTAATACATTCAAACTTTGGAAGCGACAAACCAACAGGACATTTAGGTTCATTCCTTGAAAAGAAAGCAGAGACACAAATACAACTTGAATTGAATACAGTAAACAGGGATTTAGTAACTGTAAGCTGTAAACGAAGCAGGGGTTTTAGTTTTGATAACTTTAGTTTTAAAGTAAATCAATTTGGAATACCAGTTATTGAAGGCGCGGCTTATGACCCATTAAAAGATTACAAGAAATTTTAATCAATAATTTAATTAACATTTTATGAACTATATTTATGTACTATTTGTTTTATTTTTGTTAATAACTCCGTATGCAATTACAAAGAACGCTACGTTTATTGTAAGCCTTGTTAAAGGTTTTATGTTTGGCGGATTATATAACAAAGATGAATACCCAGAAGAAGAATTAACGGAGCATACAATACAGTTTTGCTTTTTGTTTATAACAATTACAATGATATGGGAAACCCCATTAAATTAAAGAACACAGACTTTTTAAAAGAAGTTGCTAAACACCACAAAGAATGGGTTAGGACAGTGACTGCTTTAGGAGGTGGTTCTTATTCCGAAGACATAGTGCAAGAAATGTACATAAAGCTGTACAAATATGCAGATGCTAACAAGATAATTAAAAACGGCATACTCCAAAAAGGGTATGTCTTTTTTGCTTTAAAAAGTATCATATATACATTGGCAAAGGAAAAGTCTTTAATTTTAAAAGAAAACATAGACAACCATTACATAGCAGACGACACAAATTATGAAGAAGAAAAAGCGTTTTTTAGGTTTAATCAAAAAATAGATGCTTATTTAAAAACATTAGAAAACAAGTCTAAAACCGAAAACAATGAAAGGTATTGGTATGACGGCAAGATGTTTCAAATGTACAAGGATAGTGATTTATCAATGAGAAAACTTGCTAAACTTTCTGGGATTAGTTTTGTAAGTATATTCCACACATTAAAGAACGTAAAACAAGATTTAAGAAACAACTTCCAAGAAGATTGGGACGATTATTTAAACGGTGATTATGATAAAATTAGGTGATTTAGTTGAACGCATTACATACTACACGGGGATTAAGTGGGTAGTTAAAACAGCAAGCAAGTGGTTCGGTGTAGACTGCGGATGTGACAAAAGACAACAAGATTGGAACAACATAACAATTAATAGAAATGGAAGAATTAGATAAAAAAGACTGGGACAATTTTCTTGCAAGTTCAAGCAATACATTAAGTATTGAAGAAGTAGAGTTAATAGCGCAGCTTCACGCAAAGTATTACAAGCATCCTTATCACGTTCCGTGTAGTTGCAACCCAAAAACCATTATTAAATGGATTGATGAATTAAATAAAGTTTATGACAATGAATGACACACAATTAAACTATTTAAAAACTGTAATGCTTAGTCAATTATTATTGGAATCAAACGAGCAATTAAGACTAACCACACAGTACAAACAAAACATTAAGAACCAAATAAAGAAGCTGGACTTGATGCTTGAAGATGTAGTAAGGGAAGAATTTAACAACCTTTACGACACAGACCCCACAATGGTAACTAATATTCTAAATAGAATAGAATCATTGGTAGACAAGATAAAAGGTTCATCAATAGACGAACTTGTAATGATTGAAGCGGTAATAGATAAATACCAAGAGAACAAAGAATGGTTTCAAGAACACGCTTCAGCGGAATTTTTAAAAATAGATTAGTATGCCAACAGAAATATTAATTGGTTTAGGTGGTGCAATATGTATTTTTGTTTTTTCATACTTATATGTTAATTTAACAGAAAAAAATGATTAGAGAAAAAGAATGGCAATGGACAATAGACGAATATAAAAAACACATAAAAGAAGATAAAATGAGAGGTACACAGATACACTACGAAGCAACAGGTGATTACGATGTAATTGACATTATACAAGACTACAAACTTAATTTTAACAGGGGTAACATAGTAAAGTATGTTTTAAGGTGCGGCAAGAAAGACGACGAGATACAGGAACTTACCAAAGCCAAAGATTATATTGAACGGGAGATTCAATACTTAAAGGAATTAAAAAAGGGAGACAATTAAGTTTCTCTTTTTTTTTGTTAATTTTTTTTTAAAGTGCTTTTTGTGTTAAAATATTGTTTATATTTGTTAAAACAAACAAGATGACAAAAGAAGAAATCATTTTAAAATTAGAAAACCAAATATTCATAGCCAAGTTATATGAGCGTGACTATTCGGTGAAAGATTTAGAAGAAGTATTAACCTATTTAAACAAACAGCAATGAAAGATTACGGAATTAAGTACTTAGATTTAGAATTTACAGTAAGGGGAAACTATGAAGAAGAAGAACCACATATGTACGAATTTAGTGGCAACGCTGAATCATTTGAAATATATGAAATACTGTTAGATGACAAAGACATTACAGACATAGTAGACGACTACGTTATAAAAGAATTAGAAGAAAGAGTAATAAACGAATACTACCGATAATGGTTTTACTATTTGATGCAGACAGTTTAATATTTTCCAGCTGCTATAAGAAAAGAGAAACACCAGAAGACAGTCCTTACTATGACAACCTTGATGACATCACAGGAAAGTTTGATGAAGTGTTTATGAAGATTATAAACGACCTTGAAGAAATTTACCCAATAGACGAAGTAAAGGTATTTAACGGCTCATTAGGAAACTTTAGAAAGTTAATAACACCAAAATACAAAGCTAATAGAATAAACACACCTAAGCCACCTTTATTAAATGAGATGCACGCCTGGGTAAAAGAACACTACGATTCTATATATGGTCACGGTGTAGAAACAGACGACGTAGTTGCGAAGTATTGGTATGAACTATCAAAAGAAATAGGCAGGGACAATGTTATGATTGTAAGCATAGACAAAGATTACAAACAATTCCCTTGCTTAATGTACAACTACCACGCAAAACACAAATGCGTTTATGACATTACAGAAGAAGAAGCAATGTACAACTTTTATGAGCAAATGATTATAGGAGACACGGCAGACAATGTAAACTATTGCAAAGGCTTTGGTAAAAAGTATGCGGAAAAGTACTTAGCAGATTGCCAAACACAATACCAATACACAAAGAAGATGTACAAACTATTCAAGCAACTACACAAAGGCAAAGCAAAGCAAAGATATATTGAGTGCTATAACCTTTTAAAACTAAGAACACAATGAATATATTAAAGAAAGCACAAGAAATTATATTTGACAGAAAAGAAGAAAAAGAAAGACAATACGGTAACATAGATGATTCTATAAGTAAAGCTGCAATTGTTGCTTCTGAATTATGTAATAAAGAAATAACTACTGAAGACTTTTATAAATGTATGATAGCTTTAAAAGTAAGCAGAATGGCTTATAATACTAAAAAAGATACTATGTTAGATTGCGTAGGTTATATTGCTGCGTTAGATAATTTTAAAAATGGAGGTTATGATAAGTAATATATTTGAAAAACAATACAAAGTTTTATTAATGGACGTATTATTAAATGGTAGTATAAATAGTAATAGAACAGGCGTTAATACTTTTAAACAGTTTAATCGTTCTTTAAATATAAATTTACAATATGGATTTCCTGTATTGACTGGTAAAAAAATATTTTTTGAAAAAGCATTAGCAGAGTTTAAATGGATATATGAAGGAAAAACAGATTTACAATATTTGAATGATAACAATATTAAATGGTGGAATGATTTTGCTATAGATGGTAAATTAGGTAAGGTTTACGGTTATCAAATTAAAAGTTTTAATGGAGTATTTAATCAAATAGATTATGTTAAAAATGAAATATTAAACAATTCAAGGAGGGCTATTATTACTTTATGGAACCCTTGTGATTTAAAAGAACAGGCTTTACCTTGTTGCTATACTCAATTTAATTTTGTTAGAGACAATAATAAATTAAATATGATTATGCACTTTAGGAGTTCAGATATGTTTTTAGGTTTACCGTACGACATTATAGTAGGGGCATTATTTTTACATACTATTGCAAAAGAATGTAACTTAATTCCTAATTTATTAGGTTTAAACTTAGCAGACGCGCACATATACGAAACGCATAAAGAGCAAGTAATAGAATATAATAATTTGCCTATATATGTATTGCCAACTTTAGAGGGTGATTACAATAATTATACTTTAAACAATTACAAATCAAATAAATTTATAAAAGCTAAACTTATTGAATAATGTATTACATTTATCACATACCAAGTATAAATAAAATAGGCTGTACTAATAATCTTAAAAGAAGAGTTGAAGCACAGCAAGGCCATTACCAATATGAAATACTTGCAGAAACAGAATCATTAAATGAAGCTTCAGATTTAGAAGTAAAACTACAAACAGAATACGGATATAAATTAGATAGAGTACCTTACAATCAATTAAATATAAATAAAATGGAAAAATTGCACATTACATCATCAACAGTTACATTTCAAGGAACAAAAGGAAGAGCAGATTTTGAAAACTATTTTTTAGATTTAAAAGAAGTTAATTTACCTGAATTAGGAACAGTAATATTTACAAAAGAAGTAATAGATTTTATTTCTAAAAAAGCTGTTAAAAGTATGTACCCTAATATGGGAATGTTTGTTTACAATAACTCTTTGTGGAATTTTTATAATAGTACTTTAGATACAAATGTATATGACAAAATAAGAGACTGGGCATTAGTAAGAGGTATATATGAAAAAGGAGATAGTAAAACACAATACATAAAACTATTAGAAGAAACAGGAGAATTAGCAAAAGCAATACTTAATAATGATAGAGAAGAACTAATAGACGCGATTGGTGATTGTGTAGTTGTATTAACTAACTTAGCTAAATTAGAAAACTTGAATATAGAAGACTGTATAGACTCAGCCTATAATGTTATTTCAAAAAGAAGTGGTAAAATGAAAAATGGCACATTTGTTAAAAATGAATAATGGAAGAATGGAACGACAAAGAATTGTACTACTTTTTTACGATAGAAGCTACACTAACAGATGACCCTTCATTAGAAACATTAGAAAAACATCTAAAGCAATACGAACAAGAACAAGAATACTTAGCTTGTGCTGGCATTAAGTTAGGAATAGAGTTTGCCAGATTTAACAGATTATTAAATTTATACAGAGACTTAGAAAATGACAAAAGATATAATTAAATTCATAAATACAGAATTAAACATAGACATAACGAAAAAGAAAAAGACAAACGAATATGTATTTGCCAGAACGCTTTATTATAAGTTAGCAAAAGAATACACAAACTTACCTATAACTGCGATAGCTGCAGCTGTAAACAAAGACCATTGTTCTGTGATACACAACTTAAAAAACTTTGACGAAGTAATCAAAAGAAAAGAACTAAGAAAAATATACGACACCTTTAAGCTATACCCAATTAAAAGTGAAAGACTACAATACACAGAATTAATAAAACTAAATGAACAATTAAGAAACGAACTATTAGACACCAAACAAAAATACACACAACTACTTAAAGAAAACCAATTAGAAGACACAAGCACAATAGACTACTTACTTAAAGGACTAACACAAGAACAAATAGATTTAGTTTATGTAAGACTTGAGGCAATGGTAAAGATGATTAAGTAATGACCAGAGACGAAATAGAACGATGCTATCAATACTATATAAAACACGGAGGTAATGGAGGTAGGTTTAACTTGCCTCCTGCCGTTATTAAATCATTAATTAACCAACACATAAATCCTTACTTAGTAACTGAAGAAGGAGACATAACACTTCACGATAGGGCGGGTAGATTTATCAAGCGTATTAACAACAACTAAAATTAATTGTTTTTATTATTGAATAATCAAATTTTTTCAAAATGCAAAACAAAAGAGGTGGCGCAAGAGAAGGCGCTGGAAGAAAACCAAAGGCAGATGAGGTTGCAATGATAGAGAAACTATCCCCAATGCAAGACAAGGCTTATGAAGCACTTAAAAAGGGTGTAGAAGAAGGAGACTTTAAATTTGTACAATTGTACTTTAATTATTTCGCGGGTAAACCAAAAGAAACAAGGGACGTTACTGTTAATGCAGAACAGCCTATTTTCAATTTAGGAGACCTGTAACAAACTAAATGAACGAATTTATACTAACTACCGCAATTAAAAAGATGAGCCGCCTAAAGGCTCGTAAAAGGATTGTGCAAGGGGGAACATCTGCGGGTAAGACATTTGGTATCTTGCCTTTGCTTATTGACCAAGCAATTAAAGAACCTAACCTTGAAATTAGTGTAGTTTCTGAATCAATACCACATTTAAGAAGGGGTGCTTTAAAAGACTTCTTAAAGATTATGATTATGCTAAACAGATACAGGGATAGTCAATTTAATAAGTCCACTTTAAAATACACTTTTGGCAATGGTAGTTATATAGAGTTTTTTAGTGTAGACCAACCAGATAAATTAAGAGGGGCAAGACGTAATGTTCTATATGTGAACGAAGCAAACAACATTCCTTTTGATGCTTATAACCAATTAGCAATAAGAACAAGCGGTGACATTTGGATTGACTACAACCCAACCAATGAATTTTGGGCGCATAAACAAGTTTTAGTAGACGAAGATGCAGAACTTGAAGTACTAACCTATAAAGACAATGAAGCATTACCACAAACCATTGTAGACGAAATAGAAAAGGCCAAAGAAAAAGCAAAGACATCAACATATTGGGAGAATTGGTGGAAGGTATATGGACTTGGACAAGTAGGTAGTTTAGAAGGTGTGTGTATTACAGATTGGAAGGAAATACAATTGCCAACAGAAGCAAGGTTATTGTGCGCAGGATTGGATTGGGGCTATTCAAATGATCCGTCATCTTTAATTTTATTATACAAGTATAACAATGCTTATGTATTTGATGAGGTGTTTTATCAAAAGGGTTTATTGAATAGTGAAATAAGCAACCTATTAAATAGCCACGACATAAAGACTATTATTTATGCAGATAGTGCAGAACCAAAAAGTATCGCAGAACTACAATCTTATGGTCACCAGATACTGCCTGTGTCAAAAGGTAGGGATTCAATAGTTTATGGTATAAACCTCATCAATCAAAATGAAGTATATGTAACAAGCCGCAGTAAGAACCTTATAAATGAATTAAGGAATTACATTTGGCTAACAGACAAAGAAGGTAATAAGATGAATAAACCTATTGACGCTTACAACCACGCAATAGATGCAATGCGTTATGCACTTACTTCACAATTAGCAGACCCTAATAAAGGGGAATACCACATCTGGTAAATGTTAAAATTTTATTAATTTGTAATTTGTATTTATTTTTTATATACATTTACAAAGTAAAACAAAAACAACACATTATGAAAGATTACAAATACACTTTAATTATTGCATTTTTGTTATGCTTTATAGCGGTAAACTTTTTTGAAAGTGGAAACGAAGCAATGGGTTTCTTAATGATACCTACAACAATGGGAACTATTTTATTTGGTTATATATCAAATATTTTAGAAGATGAATAGCAAAAGCTGGTGTATAGCAAATGATATTATAATTTATCCTGTGCCTGTAAAGTTTTCAGAAGGCAAGCAAAAGCCATTAGTCAAAATAGAAATAAACTACAAAGGCAAAAAGAAAACAGGGGAAATAGAATACAAGCAAGACAACAAGTTAGCAGAAAAGATAAATGAATTATATGATATGTATTACAATAAGTTAGTATAGTTAGTTGATTAGTGTTAAGAGGAAAAGGGGTTACTTTATACAAGTAGCCTCTTTTTTTGTTTTTAAGATATGAAGTTAGAAGTGAACATTCCAGAAAACTTAAATGACATTACGCTTGGGCAATACCAAGAGTTCCTTAGAATAGAAGAACCAACAGAAGAAGATATATTGATGGTCTTTCTTAATTTAGATTTAAAGGGTATTGGGAAAATAAAGTCTTCAGATGTGGACAAGTATGCTGCGCATATTACAAGCCTATTTCAAAAAGAATCTGAGTTCCAAATGAAGTTTGATTTGATGGGTTTGCAGTTTGGATTTATTCCTAACCTTGATGAAATAACATACGGAGAAAACAAGGATGTTACAACTTACATAAATGACTGGCAAACTATGCACAAGGCAATGTCGGTTCTTTATAGACCAATAATAAATAAGTTAGGCAAGAAGTATTTAATAGAAGAATACGAAGGAAGCCACAAGTATTCTGAATCGATGAAGGATATGCCACTTGGTGTTGTAATGGGTTCGATGGTTTTTTTTTACAATTTAACCAACGACTTGCTGAAAGTTATCCCGAGTTATTTGGAGAATCTGACGGAGAAGGAACAGACGACAGGTCTAATTTCGGCAGAAAATGGGGAAGTTATCAAGAAATATATATACTCGCTCAAGCAGACATACGAAGATTTAACGATATTGCTGGACTTCCCTTACACACCTGCTTAATGTATTTGGCGTTTGAAAAGGAGAAAGCAGAATTTGAAAGTAGAATGGTAAAAAACAAATTTAAGTAATGCAAGGATTTTACAACCTAACAACTAAAATAAAAGAAACATTAGCATTGGATGCTTTTGTTAATACGGTAACTTATGGGGACATATTTGAAATAGACCTCAACAAACAGGACATCTTTCCTTTGTCTCACTTTATTGTAAATAGCGCTACTTTAAACGGTAGCGTTTGGCAATTTAGTATTAGCCTACTTTGTATGGACATAGTAGATGAAAGCAAAGAAGATGTTACTGACAAGTTCTTAGGTAACGACAATGAACAAGATGTACTTAATACACAAATGGCAGTTATTAATAGATTGCTTGAATTATTAAGAAGGGGTGATTTGTATTCAGAACTTTATCAATTAGAAGGTAGCCCAACAATAGAACCTTTTGTAGATAGGTTTGAAAATAAATTAGCTGGTTGGACTTTATCGATGGATGTATTAATTGCTAATAATATGACAATATGTTAAAAGATGTTCAGCAGAGTTTAAATGCTTTTGGAAAGTACGTTGTTCAACAGTCAAGGTCTAACCTTACTAAAAACAAAAAGAACGTTTCTAAGAGCCTTTATGATTCTATTGAATATGATTTAAAGGTAATGCCAAATAGTTTCTCCTTGAGTTTTATAATGGATGAATATGGTATGTATCAAGACAAAGGTGTTAGTGGAACAGAAAGAAAATACAATACACCATTTAGTTACAGAAATAAAATGCCACCAATTAAACCGTTAGCGGATTGGGCAAAATTTAAAAACATAAGATTAAGAAACGAAAAAGGACAATACAGTAAAGGTAATTACCAGACCATTGGATTTTTAATATCAAGGTCAATATTCAGAAAAGGCATTAAGCCTTCTTTGTTTTTTACTAAACCTTTTGAGAAAGCATTTGACAGATTACCAAACGAAGTAGTTGAAGCCTTTGCTTTAGATATGGAAGATTTATTACAATTTACTACAAAGAGATAACAAACAAATAAAAGATGGTAGCAAACATAAGACTTAGAAGTCCGTATTATATATTCAAAACAGAATTAGGGTCAAAGATGGCAGAACTGACTTTGACAATAGGCGGAGAATTAAAATATACATTAACCAAGAACACAGATTCACAAGGTAACGTATTATTTGAAATAAGCGAATTGTCAAGGGATTTTATAGATGTAACTTTTTATGGTTCATATTTGCCTGTTACTATTCAAATAGTGGCACAGATAAAGTTCTATGACGAAAACGATGTTCTATTAAATACATTTACAGATGACTTATTTGGCTTTGATGGATATGGAGAATTTAAAGATGGCTCAAATCCTATCATAAGTTCAGGTGCTTTGTTGCAGTCTAACACAGAAATATATTTACCGGAAAATAAACAAGGAAGGGTGGCAGTAGAATCTTCAAACGATATTTCTTACAATACTATTATACCAAGCGCAGAAGGTAATGTAACAATAGGAACTCATACTATAAAAGTAAATAGAGTTTGTGAGGCTAAGTACAACCCTATAAAGGTAACATTTGTAAATAAGTTTGGAGTATTACAAGATGTATGGTTCTTTAAAAAGACAGTGGAAAGTATAAACGTACAAAAAGATAAATTCAAAAGAAATATACTAACCTCATCAGGGCAATATAGTGTATTTAAACATTCTCAAACAGTTCTTAATACAACTGCAAATGAAGTGTTTACATCAAACACAGGCTTTGTAAGTGAATCAATGAATGAAGTATTTAAAGAACTTATGTTATCTGAAAGAGTTTGGTCAACTATTGATGGTATCGTTTACCCAATAGCAATAAATAATAGTCAGTTACAATACAAAACAAGTTTAAATGACAAGTTAATCAATTACACAATAGAATTTGAATACGCTTACGATACGATTAACTCTATAAGATAAATTATGCAGGTTGTACAATTATATATTGAAGGTCAAAGGGTAGACTTATTCCAAGATGAGGTTATATCTATAACCCAAAGCATCCAAAATGTTAGGGATATATCTAAGGTATTTACTGATTTTACCAAGACGTTTACATTACCTGCTTCTAAGACTAATAATAAACTTTTTAAGCATTACTACAATTATAATATAACTAATGGTTTTGATGCAAGGACAAAGAAAAATTCATATATAGAGTTAAACACCAAAAAGTTTAGAGATGGTAAAATAAAACTGGAGGGTGTAGAAATAAAAAACGGAGTTCCTTATGCTTACAAAATTACATTTTTTGGTAATACAGTAAGTTTAAAAGATTTGTTAGCAGAAGACAATCTTGCGTCTTTGGATTGGTTAAACAAATTGAATTTAAATTATGATTCTACAACAGTATTATTAGCCCTTCAAAATGCAGGTGGACTTAAAACAACTATTGATGGAATAGATTACAAGATAATAGCACCTTTAATCACACACACAAAAAGACCTTATTACGATAGCAATAGTGCAGGGGTAGAGGGTTCTATGAATTTATGTCCAAAAGGAGGCACGCTACAAGGCTTACCTTTTACTGAATTAAAATATGCTTTGCCTATTAAGGCTATTATAAAAGCAATTGAAAATTCTAATTATGGAATAAAATTTTCTGAAAATTTCTTTAACGATTCAAACTTACCATATAGCAACCTATATCTGTGGTTGCATAGAAAGAAAGGTGAAGTATTTGATTCTTCTGAAGTTATACATCAAATAAAAACTTTTCCATTTAATTCAGATGAAATGGAAGAGGTGGAGTGTTACCCTGACAGTCTTTTTGTTTATAATTCGATTGAAGGAGTTTCTTATACTCTTAGGGTAGAAAGCAATAGCACCAATCCTTATACCGTTATAATAAAGAAAGATGGTCAAGTCTTTAGAACAGGCAATGCAAATGGTGGTTTAATCCACATAATGAGTGGAGTTCTAACAAATTCAAACACAGGATATTCTGTTTTTATACAAACAAATGACGTTATAACGCAAATAAATGCTGAATGGCAAATAGCAAGTATTCTATATCCTGAAAGTTATACATATGTAGCAACTGCTGAAAGTGTAGGATTAACACAAGAATTTATAATTACCGAGCAAATACCAAAGATTAGAATAATAGACTTTCTTACGGGTCTATTTAAGATGTTTAATCTAACTGCTTATGAAAGTAATGGCACTATTATAGTTCAAACATTAGACAGTTACTATGCTAATACAGAAAACATAGATGCTTCTCAAATAGACATAACCGCTGACACTAATGAATTTACGGCAGATACTGTTTCTGAAAATATACAACTCAGAGATGTAACGGAATATTTAGATTACACCACATCAACAGTAGATGTAGCATTACCATTTAAAGAGGTTTCTTTTGAGTATGAAGGATTAGGTACTAAATTAGCACTACAACACGAACAAAAATGGAATCAAGGTTGGGCTACTACAAATTACGATGGTACAGAAAATTTTGATGCAGGCGGAGATGTTTACAAGGTGCAAGTTCCTTTTGAGCATATGAAATATGAAAGGTTGCTTGACTATGACAACACAACAAAAACTACGGTACAAGTTGGTTGGTTTGTAGATGACAACGACGCTTCTTATTTTGGAAAACCTTTATTGTTTTATCCTGTATTAATAAATTCTTTAACAATAGAAGAGCCTGTAACTAATATAAGGTTTTTAACAGAAAACAGTTATCAAGACATAACTCAATATAACATACCATCAAATAGTTTAAAAATAGATTCTGAATTAAGTAAAGACAACATTAACTTTAATTTAGAAGTAAACGAATATACATATTCTGAAAATTTTACAGATACTTTATTTGAAGCATATTATAAAACATACATAACAGATGTTTTTGAATCTAAATTGAGGCTATCAAAATATAAGGCTTACTTGCCTATTAATTTTTTAGTTAATTACAAACTATCTGATAGGCTTCAAATATTAGATAGAATTTATAGAATCAATAGTATTACAAGTAACCTACAAACAGGGGAAAGTACTTTAGAACTATTAAATTTATCAGCTGCTGGTAGTATTATTCCTTTAGAAGAATGTACCGCTGACATCACAAATATTAGAGTAGACACAACAGAGGTTACTGCTGATTTGGTTTGCTCTGACACTCCTATTGAGACAACAACAACCACATTAGCAACTACTACATTACCAACAACGACTACCTTAGCAACTACAACCACTACGTTGGCAACTACCACAGTACCAACTACAACAATAGCAACAACAACTATTGCCACTACGACATTACCAACTACAACAGTTGCTACTACTACTTTAACACCAACCACAACCACAATAGCTACTACAACAACAGAGGCTCCTTGTGTGCAAAGAATTACTTTATCGCCAATACCAACGCCAACTGTTCAATATGGTCAAAATACAATTATAAACTTAAATAATTTCTTTACACAATTAGACGAACAACCTCTTTCTTATAGTGTAATTGATTTAAGTACATTGGCTGATTTTAGTATAAATGGAGGATTATTAACTATTACTGCAAGCACTAATTGCGGAACAGATTTAGATGCGGTTAGAATAATTGCAACAGACAATATACAAGCGAATTGTACTTATGAATATGATTTAGGTTTAATTGTAGAAGGTTGTACAACAACAACTATACCTACTACAACTATTGCGACAACTACAATACCAACTACTACTACATTAGCTACAACTACAACAACTTGTTTGCCTAATGGTTATTTAATTAATACATTCTGTACAGGTGTAGATTTATATGGTACATTCGCAGATGGAGTTTGTGGAACTTATAATGAGTTAATTGAGACTAACAGTCCTACTTGTGGTTATACAACATCAACTACAACATCAACTACAACTTCTACCACAACAACAACGATTCCAACCACCACAACAACAACTGTTTTTCAGTCTTATGCTTATAAAATAAGTTCCCAAGGTGCGCCTGAAACCGCTTGTGGATTAGAATTAGTAGAAACTGTTTATACAGATGTACCTACTCTTGGACAAATAACAAATGGTACTATATTTTATACAGACTATAATAGAACAACAATAAGGAATGGAAATTTCTTTACTTATGGATTAGGTAATATAGCTGACACATTTGGTTCTTTAAGATGTTCAATAAGTTTTACGGGTCAAGTAGGCAATTTAACATTCTGTGGTACATCAACTACAACTACAACGATTCCAACAACTACTACAACTACTTTGTTTGAATCATTTGCTTACAAAATAAGTGTAGCATCAGGTAGTACTGCTTGTTACAAATCATTAGTTGAGACAGTTTATACTAACGTACCAACATTAGGTCAAATTGTAGACGGCACAATTATTTACACAGATTACAATAGAACGATTGTTAAAGATGGTGCATACTACGCTTTCGCTTTAGGAAATGTAGCTGATACATATGGATTAAAAAGTTGTCGTATTGCACCAGATGGTAGAGTATTGCAATTGGCTGATTGTGTTACAACTACATTAGCAACCACAACGACATTGGCTACTACTACAACTACAACTACTTTAGCCACTACTACTACAACTACTTTAGCCACTACTACTACAACTACATTACCTACAACCACAACAACGACAACCGAAGCACCTACTACACCAACGGGTACTATTAATAACACCTACATAAGTTCAGGTAATACTTTCGGTTCTTTTGATGTATTTACAATTGATTCTGAAAGAAATAAATTAGATTATACAATCTACGACACTTTTGGAGGTAGTTATTCAAGTTCAATATATGTACCTGTTCTTAATGGTCAAAGTGCAAGTTGGATTATAAATTGGGGTAATGATATAGATGTAACAAATGGGGGTACGGGTACTGTAAATTTAGTATGTGAGAATAACTATGGAACAGAGTTTATTGTTGATACTAATACATTTACAATAACAGTAGAACCTCAAATTATACCACAAGGTTCAATAGTAAATACATTTGTAGGTTATGATTGGACAGGAGCAAACTTTAATGTTTACACTATAGATGCAGTACAAACTTATTTAGATTTTACAATAACCGCAGATTGCGACAATACTCCTTATAGATGTCCACCTCAAGATGTTTATTTTGAAAGACAAGTTGTTCCTACTGATAATGGGGTAACTGCAAATTGGCTTATTAGTTGGGATGGAGATATATCTACTACTTATGGAGGTTCAGGTGTTTGTGACTTGGTGTTATTAGACAATAAAGGCATTGAACATACTGTAGCTACAAGTTCATTTGTTATTGAAGGAGATGAATATAATCCATTACAAATGACCGCAGGAAGTTGGGCGTATGTTGGTTTTGAATACACAAGATTTGGCTATTCAAGAGGAGAAATAGTAGAAGGAACTATTACTGATTCAAGATGGCAGCCACAAACGAATTGGACGATACGAGTTATTGAAAATGATAAAGTAGATAATTTTATATTAATTAAATTAAGAAGAGGAGGTTTACACGAAGAGCCATCAACTTTTGATTACATAAGATTTGCAACTACAAATCAAAGCGGCGGTACAGTACTTACGACTTTATATTATAATGATATAGATGTAAAAACAGTTCAATTTGAATCAGATGGTTATACCTATGTAACTTATAAATGGAATTATAATACCGATGCTTTCTTTGATGGTAATGTTGTAAATATAGCTTTTAACAGTAGAACATAATAATATGAAATACATTTCAGCACAACCTGCAAGTTTATATTATGGATGGCAAATAGACGTAATGCTCCACAGTTTTGTGGGGCAAGGCGTTAATCTGTCCGACGTAATACTTGTTAATGCTATACAAGGAAAAAAAGACTCTTACTTTGATAAATTAGAAGCAAAGTATCAAGATGCTAATTTCTTTTATTACGATGACACAAGAACAGATAGAACCTATATATCTTCAGTAAGACCTCACATACTAAGAAAGCATTTTGAGATACATACTCAATTAGAAAGTCAAACACTATTATATCACGATTGCGACATAGCACTTGCAAGACCATTAAACGTAGAATTATTTGAAAGTGATAATATATGTTATATGTCAGATACAAGGTCTTATATAGGCTCTAATTACATTCTATCAAAAGGTCAAGATATATTTGATGAGATGGTTAGAATTATGAATATAGAACCTCAACTTGTAATAGACAATGAAGAGAATACAGGAGGGGCGCAATATATTTTAAAAGGGATAGATGCGTTTTATTGGGCAAGAGTAGAAAACGATTGCAAGAATCTTTATAAAGCAATTACAAAACTAAACAACCAAAAAAAGCAAATAGAACCAACCTATCACGAATTACAGATATGGTGTGCGGATATGTGGGCAGTACTTTGGAACGTATGGAAGGATGGTAAAGAAACAAGAATCACAGATGACTTAGATTTTATGTTTGCCACCAACAACGCAAGTGATTGGGAAAAGAAACCTATATTCCATAATGCAGGGGTAGTTTCTTCTGCTAATGGATTGTTTTATAAAGGTAATTACGTTAATAGTTTACCAACTAAAGACCTTATTATAGATAAAGAAAAAGCAAGTTATAAATACTATGAAATGTTAAAAGAGGTTTTATGAGTATAATATTGATAGGCAATGGAAGTAGTTTATTAGATAAAGATAATGGCGCTTTAATAGATTCTTATAATACGGTAGTAAGGTTTAACTCATATAAGATAGAAGGCTTTGAAAAGCATACGGGTGAAAAAACTAACGTATGGTTTACGGTAAACAAAAGGCATATAAAAGAGGTTAATGTTTATGAATATGTTTACACGCATAGTTGGGAAAGACACGAGCATAAATGTCAATTAACACAGGATATTAAAAAGTATGTGCCTGTTAAAAAAATAGATTATAATTTAATAGATTCAATACCAATAAAACACCCAAGCACAGGTTTAATTGCTATTTACTATTTTATTGAAACATATGGATTTGTAACAATAACAGGATTTGATTGGTGGGATAAGAAAGAACACCATTACGGAGACAAAGAAGTGAGAGGTACTTTACATAAGCCTAAAGAAGAATACAAATTGATTAAGAAATTAGAGAAAGAAAATAAATTAAAATTCTTATGATAAAAACAACAATAAGTTTACTCAATTTAGGTGATTTATATGGGCAGACTAACAATATAGACATAGCAAAAGGAAAATATAAATTACCAGAAACAATAAAAGAAGGAATTAAACAATTTAAAAGAGTAAAGAATGAGAAAAGAGGTTCTTGAATTACAAGTAAAAACTGACAAAGCAGTTGAGGGTGTTGAAAATTTAAAAAAAGAAATACAAGGATTACAAGGTCAAATTTCTGAAGGAAACAAAAACACCGCTCAAGGTTTAAGTGCAATTGAAAGTGCAACAAGAAAAACAAATAATGTTTTAAAGTCACTTGGTAATACACTTAAAGTTATAGGTATCGGTTTCCTTCTTGCTGCTCTTGAAGAATTAAGACAGATTTTTGCAAGTAATCAAAAAGTTGTGGATGTATATAATACTGCTATAACTTCTTTAACTATTGTTTTTAATGATTTCTTTAATTTTATTATTAATAATGTTAATACAATACAAAATGCTTTTAAATCTATTTTTAGCGACCCAATACAATCAATAAAAGATTTAGATAAAACTTTAAATGCCTATTTAATTAGAAGTTTTGTTAATTTTATTGAATTAATTGAAATATCTGGTCTTGCTATAAGTAAGTTTTTTAAAGGTGATTGGGTTGGGGCAATAGGTTTGGCTTCTGTTGCGGGTTCAAAGTTTGCGGATGTTATTACTGGAGTTGATGACTCTTTAATTAAAGCAGGTGATGCAATAAACAACACAATAGGAAGTATTACTGATTATGTAAAATCAACTATTAACTCAGCTAAGTCACTTGTTGAATTATCTAATGCTTCTGAAATTGCAGCGGTAAAACAACAAGGTTTAATTGAAAAATATGACAGACAAGCAGAACAATTACGACAAATAAGAGATGAAGAAAGAAATACAATTGAAGAAAGGGTTGCTGCAAATGATAGGTTAAGCCTTGTTCTTGATGAGCAAGAAAAAGCAATGTTAAAACTTGTTCAAATTCAAGTTGATTCAGCACAAGCACAATACAATATAAATCAAAATCAAGAAAACTACATTGCACTTCTGCAAGCAACACAAGAGAAAGAAGCGGTACTTGCGCAAATAGAAGGTTTTAGGTCTGAACAAAAAGCAAATGATTTAGCATTGTTTAAGGAAGAACTTGAATTATACACCTCTTTAAGGGATGCAGACCTTGAAAGATATTTAGCCAATGAAGAGTTTAATGCTTCTTTAATAGGTAACGATGTTGCAAGATTAATAAGATTAAAAGAAATATCACAAAAAGAATCTGAAATAAGAGAAGAGCAACTAAGAGATGACTTAGCAAGAACTAAACTTGGAACACAAGCACAAATAGACGCTCAAAACGCTTTATTTGATTTTCTACAAGAAAAAGCAAACCAACAAAAGCAATTAGACAGAGATATAATGAATGCTAAATTAGCAACTATATCTGGTGGGTTAGGCGGAATTGTTCAATTAGTTGGTGAAAACTCTAAATTTGGAAAAGGAATAGCAATTGCACAAGCAATTATAGACACTTATGCAGGAGCAAACAAAGCATTGGCACAAGGTGGTATATTTGGGGGTATTGCAGCGGCAGGAATTATTGCATCTGGTATTGCAAATGTTAAAAAAATATCCGCAACAGAAGACCCGACGCCCCCGAGTTTTGCTGGCGCTTCAATAGGTAGTGCAAATGTTTCAATACCGCAACCTCAATTACCAGATTTTAATGTTGTAGGACAAAGCCAAACAAATCAATTAGCACAAACAATTGCTCAACAACAAAAAGAACCTATAAGAGCGTATGTTGTTTCTAATGACGTTACATCTGCCCAAAGTTTGGAAAGAAACATAATTGAAAGCGCAACAATTTAAACAAAAAACCTTATAAATTGTTTTTATAAAAAATACCTTATGAATATTATAGAACTAATATTAGACGAAAACGATGACCTAACTGGAATTGAAGCCATTAGTGTTGTTGAAAACCCAGCAATAGAAGAAGACTTTATTGCTTTAAAGAGCGAAGAGGTTAAACTTGCCGAAGTTGATAAGGAAAAGCGTATTTTAATGGGTGCTGCTTTAATACCTAACAAACCTATATACAGAAGGAGCGGAGAAAATGAATTTTATATATTCTTTTCAAAAGACACAGTTTTAAAAGCCTCTCAATTATATCTTAAAAAAGGCAATCAAGGAGAAGCCACTTTAGAACACCAAAAGAAAATAACAGGTCTAACTGTTGTTGAATCTTGGATTGTAGAAGATGAAGTACACGACAAGTCAAGAAAGTATGGTTTAAATATGCCTATGGGTACTTGGATGGTTTCTATGAAGGTAGACAACGATGAAATTTGGAACGACTACGTGAAAACGGGTCTTGTCAAGGGCTTCAGTATAGAAGGATATTTTGCGGACAAGATAGAAAGACCAAAAGAGGCTAACAAACTAAGTGCAGAAGACCAAGAAGCCGAAGACTTACTTGCTAAAATTAAAGATGTTTTACAAAAAGAAGAATTAGAATCTTATAAAGACTACCCAAAGAGTGCATCAAACAACGCAAAAAGAGCGTTGGAATGGGTAAAAAAAAACGGCTGGGGTGACTGCGGTGAAGCAACAGGAAAAGCAAGAGCCAATCAATTAGCAAAAGGTGAAGCCATAACAAGAGACACCATTGCAAGAATGGCAAGTTTTAAAAGACACCAACAACACAAAGACGTTGCTTATTCTGAAGGTTGTGGAGGTTTAATGTGGGACGCTTGGGGTGGAACTTCTGGCGTTGAATGGGCAATTAACAAATTAAAAAAAATAGATGGGGACAAGTAAAAACACTTCTTATAAAGTACACGCACACCAATCTACAGATGCGAAAAGGGTTACCTTAAACATAGAAGAAGGTGCTATGATAACAACCGAAAGTGGTATTTGGCAAGTATGGAATGGAGATTGGAGAAAAATATACCCACAAAGCGGGGAAGGTAGTGGTTTAGGTTGGGTAAGATACCAAGATTCTCAATATACAGAAATTTCTCCACTATCTTTAAGCGATGAAACACCTGTTACTTTACCTAACAATGGAAGCACTAAAACAAAAAGCGACCCTACGCAAGAGTATTACGATACTGCCACGCAAAAACTTATACCAAGCGCATTAAATGACGTTTATGTTATAACAATAGAATTTAAGAGTGCGACACCAAACGCTAACCAATGCCATTTAGATTTATGGTTTGAAAATGGAGGTGGTTTACTTGAAAACTTAAATGTTTCTTTAGGTTATTATAAGGGTAATGCTACAACACAAACATTTCACAATACATTCCAATATTATATAGACCAAAATTTTATAGATAATGGTGCTAATATAAAAATACAATCACACGGAGATATTGCAACGGTTTGGGATATTCAATACTTTATTCAGAAAACGCAATCTTATGCTTAATTTTTTAAAATCAATATTTATGGCTAAGAAAACAAAAAGTAGAACAAGTCCAAAGGGTGGCAACAGAGGTTGTTTATGTGACAATGGAACTTATTCAAAAGAATGTTGCAATGGCGATTTGCAAAACCAAGGTGTAGGTAGTTTAATTCAAGGTGGAGAAAGTACTGTAACAAACACTAATGCGCCAAGAACTAAGACAAGGCAGAACGGATAAATACATTTGAAAATATAACAACTTTTAATAAATAATGTTTTAATATTAAATAATCCTTATGAGTGCGAAAAATCAAATTAACAAAATCAAAACCCTGCTCGGTTTGGAAGTGAAACTTGAGCAAATGGCTTTGGACAACGGTACTGTTTTGGAAGCGGAAGTTTTTGAGGCTGGTGCTGAAATCTTTATTGTTAATGAAGATGAGCGTATTCCTGTTCCAATGGGTGAATATATGTTGGAAGAAGGAAAGGTTCTAATCATTACAGAAGATGGTATTATTGGAGAAATTAAAGACGTTGAAGAAGCACCTGCTGAAGAAGAGGCTGCTCCAGAAGCAGAAGTTGAAGTTGAGGCAGAAGCTGAAACTGCATCTCCAAAGAAAGTAGTTGAATCAATTACTAAAGAAATGTTCTTTTCAGAAATTGAGAAACTAAGAAATGAAATTGCAGAATTAAAAACTGCTAATGTTCAAGAAGAAGTAGAATTGTCTGCTGAAACTACTGAAGTAACTGAAGAAGTATCTGAAGAAGTACAAGTAGAACTTTCTGCTGAAGAAACTAAGCCTTTAAAACACAACCCAGAAGGAAGTGTTGAGAAAAAAGAACTTTTAAAGTTCGGTTCTAAATCGCCTAAAACTACTAAAGACGTTGTCTTTTCAAAACTATTTAATTAATAAAATAAATTTATTTTAATATGTCTACAACTACAAACATTACAACAAGTTACGCTGGTGAGTTTGCTGGAAAATACATTTCTGCTGCTTTATTAAGCGCTTCTACTATTGAGAATGGTGGAATTGAGGTTAAACCAAATGTTAAATTTAAACAAGTTATCAAAAAATTAGCTACTGACGCTATTTTAAAAGATGGAACTTGTGATTTTGACCCAACTTCTGAAATTACTTTAACAGAAAGAATTTTACAACCAGAAGAATTTCAAGTAAATTTACAATTATGTAAGTCTGACTTTAGAGATGATTGGGAAGCAGTTCAAATGGGTTACTCTTCTTTTGATTCTTTGCCTCCATCTTTTGCTGACTTCTTAATGGCTCACGTGGCTGCTAAGACTGCACAGAAAACAGAGCAAAACATCTGGAAAGGTGTTACTGCTAACGCTGGTGAATTTAATGGTCTTGTTACTTTAATGACTGCCGATGCGGACGTTGTTGATGTAGTAGGAACTACTGTAACTGCTGCAAACGTAATTGACGAATTAGGAAAAGTTGTTGATGCTATCCCTTCTGCTGTTTACGGAAAAGAAGACTTAAACCTTTATGTTTCTCAAAACGTAGCGAGAGCGTATGTGAGAGCATTAGGCGGATTTGCTGCTGCTGGATTAGGAGCAAACGGTACAAATGCACAGGGTACACAATGGTTCAATAATGGTTCACTTTCTTTTGACGGTGTTTCTATCTTTGTTGCCAATGGTTTGGCTGACAACTACATTGTAGCTGCTGAAAAATCTAACTTATATTTTGGAACAGGTTTATTAGCTGACCACAACGAAGTTAAAGTATTAGATATGGCTGACTTAGACGGTTCTCAAAATGTTCGTGTAATTATGAGATTTACTGCTGGTGTACAATACGGAATCGGTTCTGATATCGTTCTTTACACTCCTGCATAATCATTTCTAAATACTAACAAGGGGTAGGTAAGCCGTAAAGCCTGCCTACCCTTTTTTTTTAACTTCTAATAAATATAAATATGGCTTGTGATATTACACTTGGGCGCTTAGAGCCTTGTAAAGATTCAGTAGGTGGCTTAAAAGCCGTTTACTTTATCAATTATGACGCTGATATTGCTACGGGGGCAACAATTACTTCAGAAGAAATTACTGAATTTTCCCCTGCAATAACAATGTACAAATATGACCTTAAAGGTGCAAACAACTCTTTTGATGAAACAAACGAAAACTCAAGAGACAATGGAACATCTTTCTGGACACAAACAGGAACTTTAGTTCTTAAAAAACAAGATTTAGCAACACAAACACAACTTAAAGCACTTGCTTATGGCAGACCTTTAGTTGTTATTGAAGATTACAATGGTAACTTCAGAATGGCTGGTTTTGAAAACGGATGCGAGGTTGTTGTAAATACTGCTTCTGGTGCAGCAATGGGAGACTTAAACGGTTACAACATTACATTTACAGGAACTGAAAAAGCACCTGCACACTTTATTGATTCAGCAATTATTGGAGACACAACTAATTCAACAGTTGTTCCTGGAACATAATTAATTTAGGGTTTTTATTTAAAGAGGGGTAAGTTTAACAACTTGCCCTTTTTTTTGTTTTTATATTAAAGTGAGAAAATGATTGTACTTAAACCAATAGGTACTGCTCAAACTTTAAAGTTTATTCCAAGAGAATATGCAGCAACTAAGGTTGTTTTATTGGATGAGAGTACTAATACAGAAGTTGAAATAGAGGCGTCTTTTACAGAAGATAAATACTATTTGACCTCTGACATAATATTTAATTTAATAGAGGGTAGGTTTTACAATCTAACGGTATATAATGTAAACGATGTTGTTTACAAAGACAAAATTTTCTGTACTGAACAAAACGTATTAAACTACTCAATTAACAAAGACGTTTATACTTCAACGGTAACAGATAACGAATATATCATTTTATAATGGACAATATACACATATTAAATTTAAGCAAATACACCTCGCCAGAGATTGTAGAAGTAAAAAACAAAGACTGGGTTAATTACGGTGAAGACAATAACTATTTTGGTTATTTAATAAACCGTTATACGGGTAGCACAACAAACAATGCTATTATAAATGGTATGTCAAAAATGATATACGGCAAAGGTTTAGACGCTACTGATTCAAATAGAAAGCCAGACCAATACGCTCAAATGCGTTCTATTATATCTAAAGACTGTTTAAAGTCTGCCGTAATGGATAGAAAGTTGTTAGGTATGGCATCTTTGCAAGTTACTTATGACAAAGGATTGGTTAAGAAAATTACACACTTCCCTATGCAAACATTAAGGGCTGAAAAGTGTAATGAAGATGGTGATGTTGAAGCGTGGTATTATCACCCAGATTGGGACAATATGAAACCAAGCGACAAACCTAAACGCATACCCGCTTTTGGATTTGGAAACCAAAAAGGAAATGAAATATACATAGTAAAACCTTATGTAACGGGTTCTTATTATTACCCACCTGTTGATTATCAAGGTGCTTTACCTTATGCTTTACTTGAAGAAGAAATTGCAGACTATTTAATTAACGATACAATTAATGGTTTTAGCGGTACAAAGGTTGTAAACTTCAACAACGGTGTCCCAGACAAGGAGAAGCAAATGGAAGTTAAATCCGATGTTTTAAACAAACTTACGGGTTCAAGAGGTGAAAAGGTTATTGTAGCATTTAACAACAATGCAGAAAGTAAAACAACAGTAGACGACATTCCTTTAAACGATGCACCTGCGCATTACCAATATTTAAGTGATGAGGCATTTAGAAAGTTAATTGTAGGTCATAGGGTAACCTCCCCGATGCTTTTAGGTGTTAGAGATGGTAATAGTGGTTTAGGTAACAATGCAGACGAAATAAAGACCGCTACGCTACTTTTTGACAACCTTACTATAAAAACCTACCAAGAAGAATTTACGGACAGTATTGAAGAGATATTGGCTTTAAATAACATTTCTTTAAACCTTTATTTTAAAACTATTCAGCCTTTAGAGTTTACAGACACAACGGGAATGGATGCTGAAACTAAAGAAGAAGAAACGGGAATTAAAATGTCTATACAATGTTCTGCTGAAAGTAGTGACGGGGACAATGAGATTGCGCAGGCTTTAATTGATTTAGGCGAAGATGAAGACCTTGAAGGTTGGGAATTAATTTCAAGTGAAGAAGTAGATTACGAAGAAGAAGAATTAGAAGAAAATCAAAGTTTACTTTCTAAGATTTGGAACTTTGTAAGTACTGGAACTGCTAAACCAAATAGTAAATCAAAGCAAGACAAAGTTGTTGATGGTGTGCCTTATAAAGTACGTTACAGATACAGTCCTTTACAAGCGGGTAAAAATAGTCGTGAGTTTTGCAAGAAAATGGTTGCTGCCGATAAACTATACAGAAAAGAAGATATTATTGCAATGGGTAACCGTGCAGTTAATGCTGGTTGGGGTGCTGAAGGTGCTAAAACTTATTCTATTTGGAAGTACAAAGGCGGTGGTTCTTGTCATCACAAATGGTTAAGACAAACCTTTAAAGGTAAAACAGAAGGTAACTTAGCAAATCAAGACGCTAACATTTCTACCAACAAGGCAAGGAAAGATGGGTTTAATCCTGTGAATGAAAAAGAGGTTTCTATGAAGCCAAAAGATATGCCAAATCAAGGGTTTTTACCAACTAATAAAAGATTTCAATAATGGCTAAAGCACTTTTTTGTAGTACAAAAGACATAAAGAGATATTCCGTAATAAACGGAAATATGGACAACGATAAATTTATTCAGTTTATTGAGATTGCCCAAGAAATACACATACAAAATTACTTGGGAACTAAACTTTATGAAAAGTTAGAAGACTTAATTATAGCGGGAACAATTACAGACCCATCTAATAGCGTATATAAGACCCTTTTAGACACTTACGTTAAACCAATGACAATACATTGGGCGCAAGTTGAGTTCTTGCCTTATGCGGCATATACAATAGCCAACGGAGGTGTTTATAAACATACTTCAGAAACCGCACAAAGTGTAGACAAAGAAGAAGTTGATTATTTAGTTGAACAAGAACGTAATGTAGCACAACATTACACAAGACGTTTTATTGATTTTATGAGTTTTAACCAAGCAACGTATCCAGAGTATTATATGAACGTAAATGACGATATGTACCCAGATACAGATTCAAACTTTACAGGATGGGTAATATAAGGTACAAAATAAAAAAAGAAAACATAAAAAAATTAAAATTGTTTTTAAAAAAAATAGAAAATGGCAAACAACATAGGTTGGGGAAAGATAAACGAGATTAGTTGGTTTGGAGATGCCAATGCTTCTAATGGATGGGGTGCTGATTATCCTTTTGATGCTGATGGAAGTTTTTTTAGAACAGACACAACTTTAATAAAATCAGACACAAATCAATACACAGGAGACCAAACTAAATATTAAAAAATAAAAAAAAATGGCAAAACAAGTAATTAATATTGGGACAACCGCCAACGATGGTACAGGAGACCCATTAAGAACTGCATTTAACAAATCAAACGAAAACTTTACAGAACTGTATAGCGGAGCGGGAACGGTCATTGCTGATGGTTCAGTAACAACTGCTAAATTAAATGATAATGCAGTAACCTATGCTAAGTTAGGAACAGAGTTTACAGAGGACTTTCTTCTTATAGGTGCGACAGATGTAGATATGAATTTCACAACCGCACAAGTGTTTACTATGACTACAAGTGTACCAACTGATATTAATTTTACTAACGCCTCTGTTGGTATGGTAAAAGATTTAATTATAACGGATGCAGGTGGTACTTCTTCTTTAACGTTTGACACTACCACAAACAC
>Ga0209771_1000317_pt1 | contig 32355 bp, 32 predicted proteins | sample SaaInl59LU_5_DNA_FD_184639 | JGI IMG/M metagenome (GOLD analysis project Ga0209771, IMG submission 184639) | Marine microbial communities from expanding oxygen minimum zones in the Saanich Inlet - ESP_59LU_5_DNA (SPAdes) (version 2) | ecosystem: Environmental > Aquatic > Marine > Intertidal zone... | reverse complement strand
GCTGAGTGGCTGAAGGCGCACGCCTGGAAAGTGTGTTTAGGGTTAAACCTAACGAGGGTTCGAATCCCTCTCTCTCCGCCAGATTTAGTCTACACAGGCTCTGCAGGCCTTGATATACCTAAGATTTGTATATAGCCTGTTTAGAGCAGTAGACAGATATGGCAACAAAATCATCACCTAAATATCCTCGATATACATTCAAAAAAGGTAAAGTATTCTACTTTTCCAGAGTTGTTCCTCAAGACCTTTGTGAGCATTACTTACGCAAACGAATCGTAGCATCATTAAGAACAACTTCCTTTAATCAAGCAAGAATATTAGCCAATACTTACAGCAATAAATTGGAGCAATATTGGCTTGGTTTACGATTAGAAAAAACTCAAATCCCTGGACTCAATCTGATTAAAACATCAGGAACAAATACAGATTTATTACTGCCATCTATAATTGATGCAAAAGAATTATATTTCTCCGTTAAAGGGAAGGGGAAGCCTAAGTTATTTTTTGACACGGCTAACCGAAACATACGTTATTTGATTGACTGCCTAGATAATAGGTCTATTGATTGTTACTCAGCGAAAGATGCAGCTAAGTTTCGAGAGTGGCTAATAGCTAAGGGATTAAGTAATAGCTCATTGCAACGAATTTTCTCTGGTGTGAAAGCAATTGTAACTTTCTGCATTAAAGAGCAAGGGCTCGACTGCCAAAACCCTTTCACTAGAGTTTATCTCCCGGCTGAGTCTAAGAAGAACAAACGGCTACCAGTATCAAGCATCGATTTAAGAGTATTAAGTCAATCATGCATTGAAATTGATGATGATATACGTTGGCTTGTTGCATTAATTATTAATACTGGATGAGATTGTCCGAGGCTATAGGTTTATTAACAACTGACCTTAATATTGATTCAGAAATACCCTTTATAACCATCCAACCACATAAGCATAGAAGGCTTAAGACGGATGCAAGTGAAAGAACAATACCTTTAACTGGTATATCTTTATGGGCTGCGAAACAAATCAAACAAAACATATCAGAAGGTTACTGTTTCCCTAGGTACGTTATTAATCATGAGTGTAAATCAAACTCAGCATCAGCAACGGTAAACAAATGGATTAAGAGTGTCGGGTCTAAAAACAATGTCATCCATGGTTTAAGACATAGTTTTAGAGATAGATTGCGTGAAGTAGAAGCCCCATTGGATATGGTTGAGCAAATGGGAGGTTGGAGTTTGAAATCTGTAGGACAGACTTATGGAAATGGATACAACCTAGAGCTTACGCAAAAATATTTAATAAAGATTGCGGATGATCTAAGAGTCTGAACAGGCTGTATACAAATCTTAGGTATATCAAGGCCTGCAGAGCCTGTGTAGACTAAATCTGGCGGAGAGAGAGCGACTCAACAGCCTATGTAAGCCTACTCACTGCGCCAAAACACTTGATATACAACGTTTTATCTAGTCTTCCAGATGTTCAGTTCATTGTCAAAGGATGATTTCTGTCAACTGTTTCGTCGCCACCTAGAGTTAAATGTATGAGCGGGTTCAGCAGCCTATTAAGCCCCTCTCAATAGCCCTGTGCAGCCTTCAACCCCGCTGAATAAACCTAATTAGCTGACTGATTTAACAGGGCTTAGAAGGCTGTATAGCCCCCCGGGGAGGGTAACATAATTGTTAGTGTTTGTAGGTGCTAGGCAGATTTGCTGGAGGGCTGTGGAGGCTGTTTAGGGAGTGGTAGTAAGAAAAAGTCTTATGGACAAAAAGGAAATCTAGGCGTAGCGTAAAAATATGTATTTTATTTTAAAGTACATATTATAGATAACAAGGTGATAAGTTATGAAATTATTTTATGCATTATTAGTATCTTTTATATTATGCGCTAGTGCGCAAGCAGACAATCATTCGAGCAATGAACAATCCGTGCTTAATGCACTTGAGCAGTACCAGAAAGCCATAAACAGCGCTGATTGGGATGCGGTTGTAGATTTACAAAGCGATACAGGGACTTACCAAAGTAACTCTGATGGAAGTTTTCACAAACCACTAGCAATAAACACTAAATCAGATTGGCAAAAAGCCTTTCAAAAAAACTCAATGACAAGCTTCTTTTATCCAGAGGCTATATCTATTAGTGATAATGTGGTTTTGGTTAGAGCATATTCAGAGGGCGTGATTGGAGGCGATAGCCCTTCACCCTATAGAACAAGGGTGACGATGGTATGGATTACTGAAAATAATGGCTGGGTAATTAAAAGCTCACATTGGTCACCTGCAAACTTTGGCGGTGTTCATAGAACACAAGCTGCAGACTTTGTAGATTAAATTGCTGCACGAATTAAGGTTTTTATTTGGTTTGCTTTGTAAAAACCTTTATTCATTTCCAGCCCATAAACAAGATAACAATTCATGCAGCCGCAATGAATTCTTTAACGAAGTATAAAAGCCTCAACTCCGACTATTGAATTCCAATAATAAGAAGTTGTTTCCCTTAGTGAGTAGACTCTAGGGCGTTTAGCCACTAATTTAAGTTGTCGCATAAGTTGCCTGACTTTGTAACGTCCCACGTTAAATCCAAGCTCGCGCACTTCACTCAACATTCGTCTTCTACCATATGTTGCATCCATTCCATGTTGTACGTGCTCGATAGCAGCTGTTAGCCTGACCTGTTCGGCTTTGATTGGCTTCGCTTTACAACGCGCGTAAAACGTACTGCGTTTAACATGTAAACACCGACAAATATCACGGACTTTATGCCCAGCCTTTTTCAGCTTCAGCGCGACTTGCTGCTGCCGTTCATTTCCATGGCGAAAAAGGCGGAAGCTTTTTTTAACAGGTCATTGTCGCTTTTTAACTGTTTTACTTGCGCTTCAAGTTGTTGGATACGGCGATGCTCTTCAGTAATCGCCGTAGCTTTAGGCGTAACGCCTAGTTGTTCTTCCCTATATTGCCTCATCCATCTTTGCAATGTGGATTGGCCTATATTCATCGCTTCAGCAGCATCTTTGACTTTATAGTTTTGTTTTAGAGCAAGTTCTGACACTCGCATTTGAATTCTGCTGTGAATAGTCTTCTACCCATTTTTAACCTCGTTAGTTTTGGTTATATTATCTCTAACAAAGTGTCTTGGAAAATTAGACCGTTACACTCTGCCTTGAACGCAAATGAAGTTCGTGCGATACGTCAATATCCTCTTAATCAAGAGTACAGGGTAGTGGGCATTGCTACGGATATTAATGTGACATATGGAGATGCAATTGTCATTATCAAAAGCGATGTCGATTTATGGAATGGGTGCTCAGCAGAAATGGTTTCATTTGATGATGCAGAGGTAATTAACATTGGAGATAATATAGACCTTTTTTGCTCATCGTGGAAAGAAGTAGCTGGTAATGTAAGTTTTAAAAAGTGCCGTCATTATATAAGAATGATATCTAATTAAATTTGACATCAACAGCCTCAGGTATATATAAAACTAGTTGTATTCTGTCTGAGAGTATTACTTACTAGTTCTGTATATTGGGTGAAGCATCCATCCGCTTTTACTTTCGGTACTACGGCTTACATATAGCGTACTTACGTTTTCGTATTCCTCTACCCATCGTAGTTCAATTAACTTTGGCACTAAATCACGAAATTTACGTCGCTTTGTCTCATCACTTTGCGCTCCAGCATATTGGCTTACAAAATTAGTTTACCAATCTGATTTTGTAATCATGTTAATCGGTTTAATTCATTTTTAAGGGTTGTTTGTTTTTTGTATTGTTGATAATGCCAATCCGGCAATCAGTTGGAGACAACAATGAAAAATGAATATGACAGTACCCAAAAAAGAGTATGTAAGCAGACTAAGGATGGCGAAGTATGCATAGAGACAAATCCGTATCGTATCCCTGTCGAGGTGTTGCGAAAACACAGTTTGTCAGTATTTAATTGTCGACGATATTTCAACAAGTAATATGAAGTTTGGCGCCACTTGTTGAATAGCAAGTGGCGCTTCACTATAGGTGAAAAGTCCACATAATCTCCATTGTGATAAAAATGAGCAGAATAGGTTTCGAAGCTCAGCAGTCCTTAAGATTTTATTTTCGTAAAAACGCTTCAGTGATACACAATACTAGTCGCATTTAGTAACAGGGGATAAGTTCTAGTGAAAGTGTGTTTAGGGTTAAACCGAACGAGGGTTCTAATCCCCCTTTCTATCAGCTTTCCCTTTTTTTTCAATGCGTTGAATGTTAGTCTAATTTTTTTTGAGTCCAAATAAAATCTGTAACCTAGTCAACAATTAAGGCGAAATAAAAAATAACGTTCAATTACCTTAGTATTACCCAGCATGAATGTCTGGTAATTATTTTGGTCTTCCTTCTTTAATATTTCTGTAGTTTAAGGGCAAGCAAGTGGCAACAATAATTCAATTTAAATGGCTGGTACTAATTTTAATACTGCTAAATATAACCGCCTGCGGCAGTAATAGCGAAGACAACAACACTGACACTCAACCAAATCCCTTTAGCTTTTCCTCACAAGAAAACGCAGCGCTTAATTCAATTAGTCTATCCAACTCGGTCACCGTAAGTGGCATTAATACTCAATCGCCCATCAATATCAGTGGTGGTGAGTATTCTGTTAATGGTAGCAACTATACGGATACAAACAGTTTTGTCGTCAGCGGAGACACTATAATAGTTCGGCTGACCTCTTCGACAGAATTTTTAAATACAACCAGAACGGTTCTGTCAATTGGAGCAATCCAAGCCACCTTTTCTGTCACAACGATGGCATCAGATACTGCGCCCAATGCATTCAATTTTCTCGATCAAAACGCCGTTGAACAGGCTAGCTTATATGTATCAAATACCATCATAGTAAGTGGAATCAATACCTCCTCTGTGATCAATGTTGTAGGTGGGGAATATGCAATCGATGGCGGTACGTATACAAATACGGCGGGCACAGTTACTAATGGCCAAACTGTTTCGGTTCGTCAGACTTCATCAGCGTTGCCGTCTGACACTACCGATACAGTGTTAACCATTGGGGGGATTAGCGATACTTTTAGTGTCACAACATCAAATTTCACCGTTCCGTTTGACGTTGGTCGAGCGGGTAATATGGATGGGGTCAAAGTTTGGCAATTACCAGATGCGCCTAACGGCGATAAACCCGACCAAAGCTGGTTGGCAGTCGGCTCGGACAATTATGGCGAGATCTACATATCAGGACACGACCATATTAGCAATTCAATACTTTATCGGTTACATCAAGCCGATGGCATTCTGCGCTGGGTAGGCGATGCGCGCACCGCGTCGGAAACGGCAGACAATTGGGAGTTCGATGAGTCAGCAGAAAAATTTCATACGCGCCCAACTTATCATAATGGTCAAGTATATGTAGCAACGCTAGATAAATCGGGTATGAATTCTGCCTATTTGAATACTCGTGGATTTCACTGGTATAGCTATGATATTTTAGAAAATGAATTCTTCGATTTAAGCGCTTTTGAGCAAGGAGGCGTTGGCGCCCAACAGATTCAGCTTGTGACTATCCAAAAAGACGCAAAGAACAATCTGCTTTATGGCATGTCTATACCGGAGAACAAACTCGTCCGCTACGATATTGCTCTTGGCCAGACTACTGTTTTAGGGAAGCCGGTCGAATGGGAAAAGTCCTCTCACCCGAGCTTGTCTAGATGGAACGGTTATTTTTATTCTAACCGTTTTATGTGGGTAGATTCACGTGGGCGTGTTTATTTTACGGGAGGTTCTTCGCGTAACCAATGGAATCAGGGTGAACCAGCAAGCACTTTAGACCATGTTTGGTATCATGATCCCATAAACGGTTTTGGCGAATTGACTGATTTTAAATTGCAAGGTCCTAATGCGATGGAGGTTGGTCAGTGGGACCGAGCTGGAGAAGTACTTTATACTTCCGACGATCAGGGTAACATCTACCGGTTTGTGGATGCGGATGCTTCATGGAGTTTCGTCGGTAAACCCGATTTTTCAGCAATACCTTCTGGCATTCCAAAAGTCTGGGTTTTTCAATTATCGGCGGATGCGGAAAAAATATATATTGGATTAAGCGATGTTTCCTACCCCAATGCCATTTGGGAGTTTGACATCGCAACAGGCAAAACCAAAGAGCTAGCTAAACTCAGTGAACTGGATTCCCAAGCCAGTACTCAAGATTTTATTACCGGCTATGATTCATGGGACAATAACGGAAGCTTTTATGTTTCAAATTTCACAATGTACAATGGCGTTAATGTCTATATGCTGGGAATCAATCCCGTGCGCGTTAAAGCTATGCAGGACAGTTCTTTCGAATTAGTCGAAATCGCTGCGCAAAGTACTGAGGCTGGAGTAACGGTTTCTCGGTCTGGTTCGGTTTCAGATGCTCTTGACGTATTGTATGAGATCAGATTGTTTGACGGTCAGGGTGTTAGACTTGATACAGTACTCGGCGAAACGACTGTCAACGTAGGGCAGAGTAACATCGAGTTGACAATCACAAGCCTTAACTTACCGTTAGCAAATACCTTTAACCATGCTGAATTCGTTGTGATTGCGGACGGTAACGATTATGTACTTTCAGATGTTTACAACGTTGTGCTGGACATGCCCTAAACTTGGTTTATGGCATTTTCGGACTTACATTTAGCTTTCATTGAATATTAGGTATACTACCGCTCATTATCACTTGAATCAAAAACGAAGTCACAATGGGCGTAATCATTTCCTTAATTCGTAACGGTATTGGCGGCGTATTAGTGTTTTTTGACATTATTACTCGCGGTACCAAATTAAAACGCAGTCCTCAAGCACAACAGCAAATAGATACAGAGCTTAAAGGGTTAAGCTTATACCAATTTTTTGCATGTCCATTTTGCATTAAAACACGCCGTAGAATGTATAAATTAAACTTACCTATCACAACATTAAGTGTCTCTAAAGGCTCACCTCATCGTGAGACATTACTCAATGGTGGCGGAAAAATTCAAACACCTTGTTTACGTATAGAACAAGACGGCCAGGTACAATGGTTATATGAATCATCCGCTATTATCAGTTACCTTGAGCAACGATTTACCTAATGTAGCCAATCGAACGTTGCGTTTAGCACAACGCAACGAGACTCGATTGTGCAAATTCGATATAAGTCTGGGCGTCTTCTAATGCGCCTTTGGTTTTGATGTGGTCGGCAAAGCCTAATCGAGCACTCATCGCAATCCAAAAAATAGCACTTACCAATCCAGCATATCGCCAAATAGTTGATTTGGCCCACTTAAGCGCAAACGTAATTGAAAGTACATAGAATACAAACCCTGCTAATTTAGATGATCCCCAACCATTCACAAACGGATACAGATTCAACGGATTGACTATCAACATATAAATGAACGTTGCAACGAACAAGGTATATAAGATATGAGGTCCTATCTTTAGGATCTTGTGGTTGACTTTATCCGATTGTTTGAGCGTCAAGATAAAGCTAACAATAAACAGTAAAAACGTCAGCGCAATAATAGTGAGATGCGCGTGCTTAAAGATCATATACATGGTGTTCTTCCCTTTGGTTAATTAAAAATTGAATGTTTTCACAACGTTATCACATTATCGTTATGTAAACCTACGTAACAAGTCTTTTTACTCACTAAATGTGGGTTGAATTCTCCCTCAATAAAATCATATACTCCACCCAAGTTTTTTTACATATCACTAGGGTATATCTATGATCACAGAATCAAGATTAATTAATAATAGGATTTCTGATTCTGAAGATATGTCCTATAAAGCCAAACTCATCAACCATATTATCAGTGAACTTGAACAGATTCATGCTACGGCATTAAATGCGGCTAAGCACGCCCATGCAATGGCGACAGATAAACAAAATATCCCTGAAAATAAATATGACACCTTAGGGCTAGAGTCGGGCTATTTAGCACCGAGTTCAGGTGGAACCAAATTTGAATTTGAGGGCCGCAAGATTATGGTTATCAGCGCAAGCTCGCCGTTAGGTAAACAATTATTGGGTAAAGAACTCGGTGACGAGTATCACATCGGGCAGGGGTCACATAGCAAACACTATTGTATTACGGATATTATTTAAGATGTCAGCTAGAGAACGTCCTCCCAAAGCTTGTGCGGCTTGTTCGGCGCCCGTAACTATTTTGTTTCGTGTCAAAATCACGTTATCTTCACCTTGGCAATTGCTGTGTAAATTGTGTCAATTAAACGCCAAAGCCAATACTGGCTATCAATACGGCGGCACATGGAAAAGCGCTAAACGGCATTAAAATAGGCTCCCTTTGCCAAATACGCGTGTTTGATATGCTCCACTAACGCTAACACTTTACGCGGTGTCTTTTTGATAAATGGGTGCAGCGCATAAACGCCAATGGTTTTATCTACTTTGTCATTAAATAAGGTGACCAGATCCCTAGATAGCAAGTCTTCATGCACCAAACATTTAGGTACATGCATGATGCCATGTCCAGCTAGTGCAGCTTTACGCAAGGCACTAGCATTGTCGGAAGCAAAATTCCCATTCACAGTTACCGTGTACTGCTGACCGTCATTCCTAAATGCCCAATTATTGGCACCGGCTTTTTGGTACACATAAATCAAACAATGATGCTCTGTCAGTTGAGCAGGTATAGCAGGTTGACCATATTTCGATAAATAGCCAGGTGAACAACAGATCACCCACTGTGAATCAATAATATGCCGAGCAATTAAACTCGAATCTTCTAATAAACCCGTGCGAATAACTAAATCATATCCTTCTTCTAAAGGATTGACAAAGCGGTTTTCAAGCGACATATTAACACTCACATTAGGATGTAGATGGCAAAACTCAGCGACGGCTTCGCCTAGTAATAAGTCGCCAGAAATAGTCGGTACTGACATGTTTATGTGGCCACTTAAGGTTTCATTATCATCTTTAATATCGTCAATCGCTTCTTGGGTAATATGTTTTATCATATCAGCGCTTGATGCTAATTTTTTGCCAGCTTCGGTTAACGCTAAACTGCGTGTTGTCCGGTAGAGCAGTTGTGCATTAAGCGCTTGCTCTAATTGCGTTATACGCTTACTCACGACTGAGTTGGTGATATTGTTAAGCTCTGCTGCTTTTTTGAAGCTACCGAGTTCAACGACTTGAGAAAATAAAACAAGATCATTTGCATGCATAAGATTGATTGATTTTTGGAAACTATAATTTCGATTATTTCTATTTATCGATTAAAAGTAAAGGGATATACTCAAAAAATAATTGGCATAGCACAAGGACTTAACAATATGATCATTTCTGCAACCACAGATTTTCGAGCCGCTGCTAAAGCGAAACTTCCGCCTTTCTTATTTCATTATATTGATGGGGGCTCATACACTGAGAGTACTTTAAGACGCAATGAAACTGACCTACAAGACATCGCCTTAAAACAAAAAGTGTTAAAAGACATGTCTCATCTCAGTTTAGAGCATGAAGTGTTTGGTGAAAAATTAGCAATGCCTATTGCACTGTCACCCGTTGGCTTAACGGGTATGTATGCTCGTCGAGGCGAAGTACAAGCTGCCAAAGCCGCTGAAAACAAAGGGATCCCGTTTACAATGTCAACGGTGTCAGTTTGTCCTATCGAGGAAGTCACCCCGCAAATCCAGCGCCCGATGTGGTTTCAATTATACGTGTTAAAAGACCGTGAGTTCATGAAAAATGTGTTGGAACGCGCTAAATTAGCTGGTGTGACTACATTGGTTTTTACCGTTGATATGCCTACCCCTGGCGCACGGTATCGAGACATGCATTCAGGCATGAGTGGGCCACGATCAGAAGTACGCCGTGTCCTCCAAGCGATGCTGCATCCATCTTGGGCATTAGATGTTGGCTTGATGGGTAAACCGCACGATTTAGGCAATATCTCTGCATATCGTAACAAAACAACGAAACTAGGGGATTACATCGGCTGGTTGGGTGATAACTTCGATACTTCGATTTCGTGGAAAGATTTAGAGTGGATCAGAGAATATTGGACAGGTCCTTTGATCATCAAAGGGATCTTGGATGTGGATGATGCCAAAGATGCCGTTCGTTTTGGTGCTGATGGCATTGTGGTTTCTAATCATGGCGGTCGACAACTCGATGGGGTGATGTCTTCTGCTCAAGCGTTACCGACGATTGCTGATGCGGTTAAAGGCGATCTTAAAATATTTGTGGATTCAGGTATTCGTAACGGCTTAGATGTGGTGCGGATGTTGGCGCTAGGTGCCGATTGCACTATGCTAGGTCGTTCCTATATTTATGCATTAGCAGCTCAAGGTCAACAGGGCGTAGAGCACTTGTTGGATTTGTACGAAAAAGAAATGCGCGTAGCGATGACATTAACGGGCGCAAAATCGATCAGTCAAATTGGTAATCATTCGATAGCTCGGATAAAGTAAGGACTGACACTTAAATTGAACCACCATTATTGATTATAAGGCTGTTATGATTGCAATCAAACGAATAGGAATGTTAACGAGTGGTGGCGATGCGCCAGGCATGAACGCGGCTATTCGTTCTGTGGTCATTGCCGCAAATCATTATCATTGTGAGGTAGTTGGTTTTTATCATGGCTTTAATGGACTGTTACATGATGAGCATATTCAGCAAGCTAAACAACTTACCTTAAAAGACATAGATAATATTATTCAGCGTGGCGGGACGATTTTAAAAAGTGCCCGTTGCCCTGAAATGTTAACAGCAAAAGGCTTGATAAAAGCCGCGACGACATTAACAAATGAAAAAATTGACGCGTTGATTGTTATTGGTGGTGATGGTTCATTCAAAGGTTTACTCGATTTACAGGCTCACTGGTCTGGTCAAATCATTGGTATTCCAGGCACAATTGATAATGATTTAGATAACACTGATTTTACTATTGGTTTTGCAACAGCCGTGAATACCGCCATTGATGCGATTGATAAAATCCGTGATACAGCGGATGCGTTTGAACGTATTTTTATCGTTGAAGTAATGGGACGTCATAGTGGTCATATTACATTTAATGTTGGAATAGCATGTGGGGCAGAACAAGTCTTATCGTTTGAAAATTTTTCGATTGATGACAAGCAGGCCACACTACAAAAATTAGCGAATGAAATCAATACCGCGTAACACCATCATCAAGGCAGTTATATTATTGTATTAGCGGAAAATATATGGCCTGGTGGGGCGGTTGCTTTAGCGGGTGAATTAAAGCATAAGGCGAATGTGGATTGTACTGCGTGTGTCTTAGGACATATTCAGCGAGGAGGCTCGCCCGTACCCAAGGACCGATTACTTGCTACAAAAATGGGCGTTGCTGCAGTGCAAGCGCTGATTGATGGTAAACACAATATCATGATCGCAGAACAAAATAACGGGATTTGCCACGTTGCTCTGCAAGATGCGGTCAAACAGCAAAAAACGGTGAGTCAGCAATTAGTTGATGCCCAACAAAACATTCTAGCCTTGACTGCCCAAAATCAATACTAATGTGACAAAGGTATTGTCATCTTAATCTGAGTGCCATTTCTCGAATCAAGGATGAAACTTCCGTTGAGTGCTTTTACGCGATTTTCCATACCCGTCAAGCCAAATCCTTGCTCTGTAGTAGCTAAATCAAAGCCCACACCATTATCAACGATGGTAAATTCTATTTGGTCTGTTAATACCGTCAGTCTAATACGAAGCTCATCAGCCATTGAATATTTGATCGTGTTATTAATCGCTTCTTGGGTGATCCTAAACAGTACTAATGAGATATTTTCTGGGATATTAATCCTATCCCCCTGACTTGAAAAATCAAATGCGATATTATTGAGTGATAGTTTATCTGCAAAATACTGACTTTTTAAAGTTTCAATTAAGCCGAACCGCTCTAATATTTCAGGTTTGAGCCAGTTGATTAATTCAAATACAGACATGTAAATATAATGAGCAAAGATTTTTATTTTAGTAAATGAATTGTGCCCGTTACCGGTCAGACTTGCTTGTAACTCGAGTAAGTTAATTGCCTGCTGTAACTCATGAATGTTTTTCTCCATGTGGTTTTTTAATTCAATGGAAAGTTTTCTTCGTTGAAATTCTTGAGCGTTGATTAGATGTTTATTATGTTGATTGATCTGCTGGTTGAGTAATTGCTGTTCATCATTACGTTTAACCATCAATGCTTGACTATGCTCAATGGATAACTGTGTGGTATCTAACTCATGGATCATCGCATTAATGTATAAAATAATTAAATTCAGTCCTAACAAAAACCAAGCCATATCATTTAATGAGAAGCCGAGCTGACTGATCAATGTAAGATCACTCGTTGTCTGAAAATGGATAATGGCAAACATGACATAAATCATGGTTACGGCATTGATGACAAGCGCAAAGCTAGAGAGTCCCCACCAGCGATAACGATAACAAAACCACAGAGCAGGTATAACAATAAATACACTGAGGTTGCTAATTAAATTACCACCAAAATACAGAATGAATAAAATGCCTGTGGACGAAATAATTAACAGCATGAGATTATTTGTCGTTAATTTCGGTATGACAATCATGCTTTGGTATTTAAGCATTAAAATCATCAGTAAACCATTGATTACGATAGCAATACTCGCAATTTGACCAATGATGCCGTCTATTAAATATTGCCAATTACTTAAATCTAGAGGATCAATTCTATAGGTTGCCACTGCGGTCATATATTGATACAGCAAGGTAAATCCGACCGTACAACTGAATAACACATGGATAAAGCGCAGCGTGAAAATGTCAATGTTGCGCAGAAAATTCTGTGTGACGAGCGCGCTAATTATTATTGTAACAATGCTTACACAGATTTGTCCTAGCAATGTCCAAGTCATACTGGTAAATGGGGGGGGACTAAATAAATGTATTGGCGCAAAGAGGGCAATGAGCATAATTAGCGCAGACCAACGTTGGGTGGGATTGAAAACTAACATCATATAACTTATTACCGCTTGCAACGAAAGCAGTGGTAATGCAGTTTGAATGAGTAGTATACGGTCAACAATACAGGCGACGATCAATACCATAAAATGCCATAACAGTAATTTATAGATAGAATTTGCGTCTTGACTAATAGGCAAATCACCCGCTAAAACCTGCGCAGATTGATGGTTATCTTGGTAGCTGAACATGGATTTGCGCTCCGTTATTATTGGTCAACTTCATACTGCCACCTAATGCCATCATGTAATTTTGAATATTAAATAACCCACCGGTAAAAGGATGATTTAATACTTTATCAGGAAATCCATTACCCGCATCGGTAAATTTCATATGGGTGCTGTGGTCACTAAACGATATTGCCAGATGACATGTATTACCACCGCTATGTTGAATAACATTTTTCACACATTCTTGAACGATCCTAAAGAGTGCTATTTTCAAGCCATCATTTAGGGCATTGACGCCTTCATCAATATCTGCATGATACTCAATATTATGTTCCTCTAATCGAGTCGCAAAAAATAGCCCAGTTAATGTCTCTTTTAAGCCTAAATCATCGATTGACCGAGGTCGTAACCAATACATTAATTCGTACGCATTTGAGTAGATCTGATCTGTAATCACCCGTATTTTATTAATCACATTTTGTTCAGCTCCTGCAAATAAATGTTGTTTTTTGAGCAATGAAATTGAGATATTTAATGCGGTGATATTCTGCCCAACATCATCATGAAGTTCCTGTGATAAATGCTTTTTTTCAAGTTCTTGTAAATTAACAATCTGCACTGCAATGGCGTGTAATTCTTGTTGTGATTTAATCAGGTGCGCGTATTTAGCTTTTAATGCTAGTTGATTTTTGGATAAGGCTTGACGTGAGCGTCGATGCTCTAATTTCAAGCCAGAAGTCACTAGACCAATTAAAAAATACGACACAACAAAAGGTTGAAACGAAACCAGTAATTCATTTCCCGCGCCGTATAATACTATCAATAATACGCTGTTTATCCACAGGGCGCAGCACAGACTGCCAAGCCATGTGAATCGATAACCGCACCATATAATAGGTAAAAACAACAATATTTTAAGTATATTTTGAGAAAAATCAGAAAGATAAAATAGCACCAGTATGGCAAGGGTTAGCGTCATTGCTATTTTACTTATTAATGCCCATGAGAGGTTTTGAAGGTGATGACGCTTTTGACGAACACCTTCGTAGACTAGGTAAACTGAAATGGCAAACAATATGCCGGGATATGCAGCGATATTATGTTGTAAAAATACAGATAAGCGCTCGTCTGTTGGTACTTTGTCATACACCGACGTGTCCGATAAAAAATGAAAGCCAATATTGCATAAGCGCGTTAAAAATCCAAATAGTACTAGGATTACAATCGCTCTGAGTGCAAATAAATTATCTTGTTTACGCTTCATTCTGGCTAAATAAATAATGGGTAATGTATGAATGGCGATGGTCATGGATAGCACAAAATGCTTCATGAACTCATAATGTATTGATCCTTGATATTGCATGGTAAATCCGCCGCCAAGCGCGATGGCAAGCATGGCTGTTAACCAAAAACGCAAGGGCAATATAAGAAATAAAATGAAATGAAAGCCTAGCGGGAAATACCAAATAGTAAGTCCAGGTAAGACTGAATAGCCGAACGACAGGGTAAAAAAGATAAATTGACAAATACAGGTTATAACAAATAGGTAAAAATGAGCCAATAACTCTTGGCTCAATGTGTTGTGATGATAATCTTGAAAAATATGTGTTTTGATAATGTTGTGTCTCTGCACCACTGTTTTGTGTTTCACATACCTAACATATTGTATGTGAACCACTTTTTCTAAATTATGACACAAGTTTTTTAAAATTAATCTAAGATATAGTCCTAGTCATATTGGCAGGTTGTATGGGTGCTTTACCATATAAATGGGTATTATAAAATTGTGTTAGTACGTACCTAACACACACCTGCGACTGCGCCTAATATTACCCTTTAAGGCTCAATTTGAAAAGAATGGCTCGATGCCTGTTGCCACCATGTCTGCCATATTCCCTCAGGACAGTGATCAAGCAGTTGTCTTTGCACAACGTATTAATCCTTGCCCAATCCATCAAACTAGCGTAAAAGTCTTACCATTATTCGCTTTTAGTAAACACACTTGGAAATTCTTGATTTAACCCTGCTGCAAACCCCTCCTGAGTACAACGATACGTTGTTTGCACAAATAGCTAATGATATTCATGCCAAAGGCTTCAGTATCCAACCCAATGCCTTACCGTTGGATTTAGCTGAATCATTGCACGTTCATGTTATGCATATGCCTGAGTATCAATTTGATGACGCAGGGATCGGACGGTTACAACAATTACATCAAAATAGCTTTGTGCGCCGTGATGCGATTGCTTGGATCAATGGTGAAAGTTCAGCGGGGCGAGACTGGCTTGCATGGTCTGCTCGGTTACAACAGTACCTTAATCGGCATTTGTTTATGGGGCTGTTTTCATTTGAAAGCCATTTTGCACATTATCCTCCTGGTAGCTTTTATAAAAAACACTTAGATGCATTTAAAGGTCAAGCCAATCGCGTGTTATCGGTTGTCGTTTATCTCAACCCAGATTGGTGTATGGATGATGGCGGAGAGCTCGTAATTTATACCGATGATAAGGCGACTGACGGGATCAAGGTTATTCCAAGTTTTGCGACGATTGCTGTATTTTTGAGTGAAGATCATCTTCACGAAGTGTTACCTACTCAGCGTGATCGTTATTCGATAGCAGGCTGGTATCGAGTTAATAGCTCTAATGCTAATCGAGTTGATCCGCCTAAATAGATACCTGTCTAAGTCATGCGCTAAATGAATATTTTACATATCACGCATTAACTATTTATTATTGTATCTCGCCAAAAACATAGCTGTGCTCTCTGTCGCAATGTCCTGCTTTTGTTCATCAGTTAAGGGGGCTTCAATCTTTAAAAACTGAGGCCAAAAACAACTGCCTTTAATTAGGTTTTGTAATTGCTCAGTAGCAAACTTGATATCTGGGATGTGCAGTTGTTTGTCTTCACAAGCACTTCGTAAGTAACGTTGCAATGCACATTCTTGGGCCATGACCTTATCCAATTCTCGTTTTAATTCTTCAGGATGATACAAAAAGTGCCCAAAAGCCATACGGGTCAAATCAATATAATGTCCACAGCTATATAGATTAATTTCAGCGGTAACTAGTGCCAGTAGTTTTGATTCCACTGAACGCAGAGGGTCATAAGTGGTATCAATATCGACATCAACCAATGTGCGAGTTCGGATCTCATTTAATAAATACACGACTAAGGTTTGCTTAGTGGCGAAATGATTGTACACAGTCCGTTTGGATACCTTGGCTAATTCGGCAATTTTATCCATGCTCGTTGCTTGCACCCCAAACTCTTGAAATGCTTGGCAAGCAGCATCAATGATGTCTTGGCGTTTAATTTCACTGCGCGTCAATTTGAGGCTAGTACTCACGATTAGACCTTAAAATAAAGAATAGACTAAAATAGTACACTAGGCAGTTTACTTTTACCAGAAGTGAAGTAAACTACACTGATTAGTTTACTTTTATTTTGACTTATTGAGTTTATGATTATTATGAAATTTACCCCAATACTTTCACTGCGCAGTCTATTGTGTTTAGTTGTAATCACAATGAGCGTATTTGCTTGCTCGCCAAGTGACGTTGAAGACACTATCACTGTGACGCCGACCGTCGTCAAATTGACAGCCGTTACAGCAATTGATAATGGCAATACCTTTCGTTTTCCTGCCACAGTGTCTGCGGTTAAAACCATTGAAGTGCGCTTTGAAGTCACTGGCCGCTTAGTTAAATTAGACATGCCTACCGGCAGTGTAGTAAAAGCGGGGCAATTATTAGCGATGATTGATCCGGTGCCGTTTGAACGTAAAGTATTAGAAAAACAAACCAAACTCACTCAAGCACAACGTGAGTTATCGCGTATTGAGTCCATGTTTGTCAAAAAACTGGTTTCACAAAGTAGCATGGATGATGCCAAAACTGAGCTTGAATTAGCGGATATCGAACTGAGTAATGCCCAACAAGATTTAAGTTACACTAAACTCTATTCACCTTTTAATGCGCAAATTTCACAACGTTATGTTGAAAATGATAGTTATGTCTCAGCCGGTGAAAGTATTGCAAAATTACAAGATGTGTCACAGATGTATTTTCACTTTAGTGTCCCTGAACGTATATTTACTGCGAATGCGCGTCGTGATATTGCCAATGCACAAATCGCCATTATTGGTGCTTCAGAACAATGGTATGACGTAAGATATGTGGAGCATGCTGCGGAGCCTCATCCAATTTCACAAACTTATGATGTAGTATTTGCCTTGGCACAACAGGATGAATTAGTCGCTACACCCGGAGCACGCGCGGTAGCAAAAGTTACCTTGAAATCACAATCAAACCAGTTCGGCATGAGTGTGCCAATGAATGCCTTGGTCGGCGATAATCAAGCCGGTTTTTATGTGTGGCGCTTTAATGAAAATGATGGTTCATTAACAAAGTTAGCAGTGACGGTCGTCAGTATTAAAAATGAATTTGCGCTGGTTTCTAAAGGCGTGGCAGTGGGTGACTTATTAGTTTCTGCAGGTGCTGCAAAGATGTATGACGGGATAATTGTTAAGCCATTTACTGAAGTGCGTTAATATGGATCTGACCCGGTATTCTTTTCGGTTTCCGACCAATGTGTGGTTGTTCGTTGTCATTTTTTTCATTGGTGGGGTCATCGCTCTCAACAATATTGGTCGTTTAGAAGATCCTGCTTTCACCATCAAACAGGTCAAAGTATTAACCCAATACCCAGGTGCCAGTGCCCAACAAGTTGAAACTGAAGTCACAGAACAACTTGAGATTGCGATTCAACAAATGCCACAGTTACATCGTTTATTTTCGTTGTCCACGCCAGGTTCATCCGACATTACGGTCGAAGTAAAATCCACTTATGATAGTGATGTATTACCGCAAATTTGGGATGAGTTACGTAAACGTTTATCCGATATCTCAGGTCAATTACCTTCAGGTGCACAAACGCCGGTGGTATATGATGACTTTGGTGATGTGTTTGGTTTGTACTATGCGTTAAGTGCTAGTGATTTTAGCCCGCATGAAATGCGTGAGTTTGCTCGTGTTATCAGGCGTGAATTGTTAGCAACGGAAGGCGTTGCAAAAGTCGAAGTCAACGGCGTGTTACAAGAACAAATTGTGATTTACGTCGATCCTTATCAAATATCCAGTTTGGGTATGTCATTTCCTGATTTAATGGTGTTACTAAACAATAATTTGCAACCTTTTAGTGGCAGTCGTATTCAAGTCAATGGCAAAAAAATCCGTTTGGTGGTTGAAGAGCCTACTCGTCAATTAGAAGAAATCAACAACCTAGAATTGGTTGTGCCAGGGACGACGCGTTCTATTAAAATCAAAGATATTGCGCAATTACGTTTAGAGCCTGTGGATATTCAGCCGAGTATTGTGCGCTTTCAAGGAGAGCCTGCTATTACGTTAGCGGTTTCGGCGTTAGCCGGTGTCAATATTGTTGATGTCGGTCACCAAGTCAATGCCAAAGTCAGACACCTATTAACACAATTACCTGCTGGGATTAGTTTAACGGCAATTTATGACCAAGCTCACATTGTGGATGAATCCGTTGATGGGTTTTTGTTAAATTTGGTGATGTCGGTGGCAGTCGTCACACTGACGTTATGTTTATTTATGGGCTGGCGTTCGGGCGTGGTCGTTGGGGCTGTATTGCTTGTAACAGTGATGGGCACCTTGTTGATCATGTGGTTAATGGGGATACAGTTACAACGCATTTCATTAGGGGCTATGGTCATTGCCATGGGCATGCTGGTAGACAATGCGATTGTTATTGCTGAAGGAATGATGCTGCGTGTCGCCATTGGTAACAGTCCTATTAGTGCTGCGCAATACATTATTAAACGAACACAGTGGCCATTGCTTGGCGCGACGATTATCGGGATTGCAGCGTTTTCTGGAATTGGGTTATCTGATGATGCGACAGGGGAATTTTTATATTCGTTGTTTGCAGTGGTCATGATTTCGTTATTACTCAGTTGGGTACTGGCGATCACCTTAGTGCCGTTATTAGGCGGATATTTATATCAACCAGATAAAGCGTCGAGTCAAGCTGTTGAGCGTTCATTATTTTATCGCATGTTTTTATCTGTGTTACATGTGTGTTTGCGCTTACGTTGGATCACGATCATGGTCTTAATTGCCATCACTCTCATTGCGTATGCGAGTTTCGGGTTAGTCAAACAAGGTTTTTTTCCGCCATCCAATGCACCGATATTTTTTATTCATTATTGGGGGCCGCAAGATCAAGATAATCGTCAAACGGATCAACAACTGCATAAAGTAGAGCAATATATTATGGCGAATCCACTGGTGCAGTCGGTGACGAGCTATGTCGGGCGAGGAGCGGATCGGTTTACGTTAACGTATGCGCCACAAGCCAGAAATGAAAGTTACGGTTTGTTGTTGATCCGAGTTGCGGATAAAGATGATATTGATGGTTTATCTCAAGCATTGATGGCAGATATTAACGCGCTAGATCTGAACGCTGATTTTTATTTAGAGCGTATGCAATTTGGACCCGGTAGCGGTGCTAAATTGGCGGCACGTTTTTCAGGCCCTGATGCAAGTGTCTTGCGAGATTTAGCACAACAAGCCGAACGTGTCATGCGAGCGGATGGCAACGTAGTGGATATTCGCCACAACTGGCGTGATAAAGGGTTTGCGATAAATGGTCATTTTGATTCATTTAACGCCGGTGTATCGGGCATTACACGATCTGATTTTAATGACACTATCCAATACGCCAGTAATGGCCTCAAACTTGGCCAAGTGCAACAAGGCGATTATACCTATCCGATTAAGGCAAAAATGTCAGGGCTAGAAGACAGTGCCATCAATGCATTACTCAATAGCCAAGTATGGAGCAGTCAGCAACGAGTTTATGTGCCATTTCAACAAGTTTCAAAAGGCGTCGAGTTAGTCAGCGAGGAAGTCCTCGTTCATCGACGTAATCGTTTGCGAACCATCACTGTCAATGCTGATCCAAGTGCAAATGATACCGCAGGAAAAGCACTAGCTCGCATCAAACCTCACATTGAAGCGATTGTATTACCAGACGGTTATCAACTAGAGTGGGGCGGTGAATATGAAAGTGCAGGGGAAGCTCAAGCGGCATTAGGTAAAGGCTTACCTGCAGGGTTTTTACTGATGTTTATCATCTCGGTATTGTTATTTGGTAAAGTACGTCAACCGCTCATTATATGGTTAATTGTGCCGATGGCCGTCGTCGGTGTCGTTGCGGGTTTGCTTGCTACTGATATGCCATTTGGTTTCATGTCGTTATTGGGCTTTTTAAGTTTGTTTGGCATGCTGATCAAAAACGCGATTGTATTGATTGAAGAAATCGATCTTCAAGTAGAAGAAAGTGGAGATATTAAACAGTCGATTATTGAAGCAACATTAAGTCGTATTCGTCCAGTCATGCTGGCGGCAATCACGACTATATTAGGAATGGCCCCGTTATTATTTGATCGATTCTTCGCAGATATGGCGGTGACTATTATGGGGGGCTTAGCGTTTGCTACCATACTGACTTTAATTGCTGTGCCAGTGTTATATAGTATGTTGTTTAAGGTCAGTTTTAATAAGTAAAAACTGATCTTTGTACGGTGTTCTCACGTTAAATCGGTATCTAGTTCCAATTTAATGATAACAGAGCACCGTATCATGACTGATTACACCTTTAAGCCTCAACAGCAATTGTTACCTCTCGCTTATGCTGATGCGGAAATGCCAATCTCTGGAGCACCATCAATACCCATTAACCCCTCACAGCAGTGTATTCCACAACATTATTTACAATATCAACATACCCATAAAAGTGTGAGTGATATTGTCAACGATATTGAGTTTGACATTCGTTATCCGATTTTTGTAAGTATTGACGAAAGCTCATTAGTATTACAAGTCGGAATTTTAGGTCGCGATAACTATAAAGCAAATGATGATGCTAACCCATTGCATATTGTGTACGGACGAAAATGGCGCGTCGAAAAAAATCTACCCAGTGCTGAAATTATTCAAACCGTATATCTTGCTTTGCAAAAAGCCAAAGAGCATGAAATACGAGAAGTGTTTACGTTACTTGATACCCACTCGCAGAAACATAGCACGCCATTTAGTGGTCATCATGATACGCCATTATTAGCTTCGACTATTGCAGCCTCTACCATCTCGCCAACAGAACCTTCACCATCTGGTAAATCATGGCAGCCGCAGGTGTTACAACAGGCATTAGATGCGGTTAAATTTGACGGACAGAAATTGCTTTTAACTCAATATATTGTATTGGATACAACGCGTGTTGTTGTAGATATTGAGCTGTGTCAGGTTGACTCAAATACAGACCATTATAATAGTGCTGTGGTCGGTAACTTTTTCCCTGAATTTGCAGGTGCAAAAATCAGCTTGATTTTGACTGATGATAACGCTAACACGTTGTATCACCAACTTATGCAACAGTTCATTTCACTTAGTCATGAGCATGTGGCGGAGCATTTTACGTATCGTGGTTTTAAGCGTTTTAGCCGCTCCGTGGATGTCGCTCAAATTGGCGCTACTTCGATTGCGATCCGTGCTAGAGAGTGGCGTCAAGAAGCCTCTTTTATGGCCAATATTAAAGCGTTTAACCAACAGGTTGATGCGACGCGCGTTCCGGTTTTACAAGCAGGCCAGAAAGCGGCATTTATCGTACAGCAGTATGAGCATATTGCAGGTCACAAGCCGATATTGAAAAAAGTACTTTTTACTGATCCACAATAAGGTAGTATTGGTATTTTGAGCGGTGCGCTAATGATTAGCGCTTTTTCGCGGACACCCAATATAGGTACATTTTTAATGGATTGTTTTTCTGCCCCTGATTTATTAACGGTTGCTCAGGCGCAACTATTATTAGTTGATGCCATGTCCCCAGTGACTGATATTGAACATATCAGTATTACTGATGCTGACAAACGGATCATCGCACAAGATGTCGTTTCTCCCATTAATGTGCCCCAGCATGACAACTCAGCGATGGATGGTTATGCCTTGTGTGACGCGGGTTTACATAGCTCTGCAACGAGTGAATTATTAACCGAATTTACGCTTGTCGGCGAATCATTTGCGGGGCGTCCCTATGTTGGTGAGTTAATACATGGACAATGCATTCGGATCATGACCGGAGCCGTTATTCCTGTCGGTACTGATGCGGTGATCATGCAAGAGCAGACAGTAGTTAACGAGCAAGCAATATCCATTACCAAACCGGTCAAGCTAGATGCCAATATCCGTCGTGCTGGAGAAGATATTTCGCAACAGCAAGTTGTGTTTACTGCCGGGCATCGTTTAAACGCCATTGATATTGGGCTATTAGCATCATTAGGGTGTGCTCAAGTTAATGTATGGCGTAAGCTTAAAGTGGCAATTTTAGCGACGGGAGATGAGTTAACTTATCCGGGTGAGCCATTAGCGCCGGGTCATATTTATGAAACTAATTCGGTCGTGCTTCAGCAAATGTTGTCGCGTTTTGGAGCTGATGTCTTATCATTGGGGATCATTGCCGATGATAAAGAGGCAATTACCGCTGCATTTATTCAAGCGGATGGCTATGCTGATGTGGTGATCAGTTCAGGTGGTGTGTCAGTCGGAGAAGCAGATTATACTAAAACGGTATTAGACGAAATGGGGCGCACGGCATTTTGGAAAGTCGCGATGAAGCCAGGAAAACCCTTTGCTTTTGGGGAACTACCCAATAGCTGCTTTATGGGATTACCCGGTAATCCGGTATCTGCGGTAGTGACATTTCAACAACTGGTATTACCGGCGTTATTTCGTTTAGCGGGTACAACAATGCCGACACCCAAAACACTTACAGCCATTACTCAAACGGCGATTCGAAAACGTGCAGGACGTACTGATTTTCAACGTGGCGTGTGGTCGGTTGATGAGACGGGGCAAGTGATAGTAACGCCACTATCAGCTCAAGGATCTGGTATGTTATCGTCATTAAGCACAGCAAATTGTTTTGTGGTATTAGCACAAGACAATGCAGGGCATGCCCCTGGCGACACCGTTACCATTACCCTGTTTGATGAATTTTTAGCTTAAGCCATTGTCGCTTGTGGAGCTTGCCATTGGGTGAGCGCAGCCTTATCTTTCGTTTGTGCTGCCACCCAACGAGGCCCATCTATGGTGAGTTCTTTTTTCCAAAATGGTGCGAAATTTTTTAAATAATCCATGATAAATTGGTTCGCGGCAAAGGCAGCTTCCCGATGCCGACTCGTTACACCAACAAACACGATTTGATCTGATATCCCTAAATCGCCAACCCGGTGTATGATCTTAACTCGACCTAGTGACCAGCGTGATTTTGCTTCTGTCACGATACTTTCCAACGCTTTTTGAGTCATACCAGGATAGTGCTCTAAGTGAAGTCCAGTAACACTGTGCGCTTGATTGTAATCCCGCACCAACCCAACAAAACATACAACCGCACCATCTTGACTATTATTGGCGGCTAATTGCTGATATTCATGCCCAAAATCAAAATCTTGGAATTGTACTGAAATCATCTTACCCTCCTGTAACCGGTGGGAAAAACGCGACTTCGTCACCATCTAATAATCGATGTTCACTGCTGACTAATGTTTGATTGATAGCGCTTAATAGAGACTTATCTTGGAGCTGATCACACCATTGAGGATAAGCACTTTGTAAATACTGTAATAGCGCACCTAATGTCGATGGGGTAGCGATAGACAGAGTGTCTAAATCCAATGCAGCACAATCAAGTTGCTCTTTAAGTTGTCCAAAAAATAATACGCGGATCATAATCCCTCCTGTGGATATTGCCAATTACCGGATTTGCCACCGGTTTTCTGTTGTACATGAATGTCAAATATTCGCATCGCAGGATCGGATGCTTTACACATATCAAATAACGTTAATAATGTGACATTGACGGCGGTTAACGCTTCCATTTCTACGCCAGTTTTGCCTGATAATTTACACATTGAAGTGACGGATAACCAACCGTTGGCCGCATCTACTTCGATATCAATATCGACTTTGGATAAGGCTAAGGGGTGGCATAATGGGATCAAGTAAGCGGTGCGTTTGGCACCTTGAATACCGGCTATTTTAGCCGTTAACAACACGTCACCTTTGGCATTAGTATTGTCGATAATAGCTTGAATGGTCTGTGCGCTCATGGCGATTTTGCCTTGTGCGGTGGCGGTTCTCACTGTGATTATTTTATCTGTGACATCCACCATGTTAGCATTGCCTTGCGCGTCAACATGAGTCAAGCCGTTTACTGGGTGACTCATTGTGCACCTCTTGGTGTTTCACGAGAGTCACATAAAGGTGCTGCTTTTAAGTGGGCAACAAAATTACAAGGTCGATGGGTTGAGTCTAATTGCGGTTGGATCAGTGTCCAGCCGGTTTTGCATGCGCCAGTGGAGCCTGGTAAACAAAATATAACAGTGTTATTTGCCATTCCTGCAAGAGCGCGAGATTGGATCGTCGATGACCCTATTTCGGTAAAAGACACCGATCGAAATATTTCACCAAACCCTTCTACGGTTTTATCAAATAAAGGACTTAATGCATCTGGAGTGCAATCGCGCTCAGTAAAGCCGGTACCGCCGGTGGTAATGATTGCTTGAATATCAGTGGAGGCAATCCATTGTGATACGACTGCACGCATTATATACTTGTCATCTTGGACGATCTGTTTATCCGCTATGATATGACCAGCTTGACTCAGTTGTTCGACTAAATAGTCCCCTGAAGTATCATTATATGAGGTGCGGGTATCTGATAAGGTTAATACTGCCACATTCAGTGGAGTGAGTTTACTGGTTGGCTTGTGTGTTGCTGAATGTGTTGGCTTAGGTTGCGGCGCATGGCTCATTACTTGTGTTACCTTGTAGTCGTTTGTTATGCTCACTGCTAATGAACCAATATGGTGCATCAGCAGGTAGATTATGATTTAATCTTTTAATATTTATTGAATATGCATTTAATATACCAAACTCAACTCCTAGTAAGAGATAAGCCAAGTGACCATTTCAAGTAGCACCAATGGAAAAAAACACAGCGAATTAAGCGATGCGCAATTACTGCGCTACAGTCGTCATATCATGTTACCGGTAATGGATATTGATGGGCAAACTGCACTATGGCATGCCCGTGTTTTGATTATTGGTGTTGGCGGGTTAGGGTGCAGTGCTGCCCAATATCTAGTCGCTGCCGGTGTGGGACAGATTACATTGGTAGACGATGATGTTGTAGAGCTTAATAACTTACAACGTCAAGTGCTCCATACTGAAGAGCGGGTAGGGTTAGCTAAAACGCAGTCAGCTAAGTTGGCGTTGTCTCAAATCAACTCTGAAGTTATCATTAACACTATTACTCAGCGTTTAGATAATGCAGCATTGTTAGAAGCGGTGACTCAACATGATATTGTACTTGATTGCACTGATAATCTATCGAGCCGTCAAGGTATCAATCAAGCATGTTTTACGGCGAAAACGCCGTTGGTTTCTGGCGCTGCTATCCGCTTTGAAGGTCAAGTCTCGACTTATACGATGCAGCCTAATACTTCCTGTTATGCGTGTGTGTCAGGATTATTTGCACAACCTAATCTTACTTGTTCAGAAGCCGGTATACTTTCTCCTGTTGTCGGTATGGTTGGATGCATTCAGGCGATAGAAGCAATCAAATGTATCGCATCTATAGGAGAGCCGTTATCTGGAAAATTACTGATTATTGATGGTCTATCAATGACGTTTAATACTTTGGCGATAAAACCCAATCCAACATGTGTAGTTTGTCAGGACTTACTATAAACCTACGTTTAATGAACACAGTGGCAATTGGGCCCACACTTTCGTACCGACGGTTAATTCGCGTCCTAGCCTCAATCCTGACTCGATGCTTTGCTCAGACTCTGATACCAGGTTCTCATAAGCAAGTCGTGTAATTTGCACCAATATGCTGTGTTCAGCCACATTAAGATGCACTATCACATTTGCAGAGGAATGCACGATAGCAGTGACTGTCACCGGAATTTGATTGAGGATACTCGATTTTTTTTGCTGCTCATAAGATAGCGTGATCGCGTTACTACTGAGTAACCACAAATATTGGTCTGGTAAATCCGGAACGGTATGGGGGGCGTTAGTCTTATTCATCGCATGGGAATAAATATCAATCTCAGCATTGAGCTGCCATTTTATCAGCTGATATTCAGGAAGATACTGAGGTTTTAGTAACGTAAGATAGCTAGATTGAGCACAATGTTTATAGGGGGGGCCGACACGTGTTATTTGACCTGCACGTATTGCGATAATTTCATGACAGATAAAAGCCAATTCAGATAAAGCATGACTCACCATAATAAAGCGAACCGGTGTTGATTTTTGTAAATGTAAAACAAGGGATAATAAACGCTGGCGCATAGTCACATCTGTAGCGCTAAACGGCTCATCAAGCAATATGACTCGTTTACCACACAATAACGAACGCGCAAATGCGACGCGTTGTTGTTCGCCACCAGATAACGTCGCAACAGGTTGTTGAAGTAAACCTTCGATAGCGCACCAATTGATGACCTCATCCAACTCAAACAAAGACCGATGAGCGGTATGTTTTAGTACGACTTGTAAGTTTTGTATGACGGTTAAATGAGCAAATAAATAGGGTGTTTGAGCTTGGTATACTATGCAGTTTTGCTCAGGAGAAAGACTCTGGTAAGCAGAATTTGACCAAGTTAGCGCATTCGGATTAACCTCGATGAGCCCCGCAATAATTTTTAATAAGGTTGTTTTACCTTGTCCAGAATCGCCAGACACTCCAATAACACCGTCATCTAATTTCAGAGTATGTTGAACATGATAATGACCTTGTGGTAACTCTGCATCGATGTGCAAATGAAGTGAGCCTAACATTGTTGCATCCGATAAAACGCGCGGTTGTAGGTATACATAATCACTAAGATAATAAAGGAAAACCCTAATAAGATGGCTGCTAGCCAATGCGCTTGGGTATATTGCATAGTTTCAACGCTTTGGTATAAGGCAATGGATAACACTTGGGTGTGCCCTGGAATGTTGCCCCCAATCATTAAGATCAAGCCAAACTCGCCTAAGGTATGGGCAAAGCCCAAGGTAATAGCACTAATTAACGCCGGCTTTACCGCAGGCAGTAAAATAAACACAATACGACGCCACCATGTGATCCCTAAGGTGGCTGCGGTTTGATTTATTGGGCGAATATGTTGCTGAAAGCTGAGTAATATTGGCTGTACAACAAACGGAAATGAATAAATCACAGAGCTTAATACGATCCCTGCAAAACTAAATGCTAACGGTTGACCACTGATTGCTATCCAACTTTGACCTAACAGCGTGTCGGGTGCAAACGCAATTAACAAATAAAAACCCATGACGGTGGGGGGTAATACTAACGGTAGCGCTATTGTTGCTTCAATAATCGGTTTGGCTCGGCCATGATATTGGCTTAACCAATAACACAGCGGTAAGGCAATAAGTAGCAGTATAACAACACTCAGTAAGGCGAGTTGCAAGGTCAACCACAGCGGTTGCCATAGAGTAAATAATAACGAATCGGTCACGGCGTCCTCTTACCGGAGATATAGCCATGTGCGGGTAATTGTTGTTGAATGGTGTCTGACATCAACCACGCCATAAAATGTTGAGCTAGAGAAAGTTGCTGTGTTCGTGTCAGTATTCCTGCTTGTTGGATAATAGGTTGGTGTAAATGTGCAGGGATCGCAACAAGCTGTTGATAGCGCTGAGCGTCATCTGTATGTTGCGCAGCTGCCGCAATGAGTTGAGATTTAGCGAGTAAACCAATTGCAGCGTTGTGTGTATCAACAAATTGAAATGCCTGATTGACATTATTTCCTATAACTAACTGTGCTGACATCTGTTCGTAAATTCCTAATGCGACAAGAGTTTGTTGGGCTGCTAGACCATATGGGGCTAATTGTGGATCAGCAATAGCAATCTTATTATTGGTAGCGCGCCTGATTTCGATCAGCGTAGTGCTGATTGGTTTTTTTTGCGCGGCTTTCTCCACGGGCCATAACACTAATTCACCTTGTGCGTAGTTAACTGAATATTCAAGCAATTGTGCATCCATTAATGCTGAAACACTGTGTTCATCCGCCGCTAAAAATACATCAAAGGGCGCGCCATGTGTTATCTGTGCATACAATGTGCCAGTTGAACCGTGGATTAGGGTAATTTGCTCATTCAATAAGGTATGTTGTGTTAACAAGATGCTTAAAGTGGGATAAAAATTACTGGCAACAGCTATACGTAATTTGTCTGGCGTTACACTGGTGTCTTGGATTTGCTCAGCAGGCGTACATGCGCACAGCATTAGCAGACCAATAACGAGTGTTAGTTTTTTGCGCATAGATTAGGATCTCAACAGTATGTTCGATTGCTATTTAGCGTACCTGAGTTAATTAACCGATGACAAGGTTATTTTGTCCTTTGGGCATTATGGGGAAAAAAAACGCGATCGCACCAAAATAGTGCGGTAGCAAATAATAGACAATGGATTGTATCAGTACTAGGTAAAATACATCGATTTATCCATCTGATTTGTATGGTTTTTTTATTTTCCTTTATCAATTTCTATTGGTATCAAACTTGCAAGAAGTAAATGCACAGTACCGCCACGGTACGCTATTATGCTAGTTACTCACCAACGACGGTGGTCTCTAAGACGCATCATTTCAATGGCGAAATGTGCTTATCTCTAGCTTTTACAATTTCAACTTTCGTAAATTGAATAAGGTTTTATGATGAGACAACAGAAAATTATTGTCGTGGGCAATGGGATGGTAGGACATAAGTTTATTGATAACTTGATTCAACATCCTGATTACGCGCAATACCAAATCCTAACATTCTCCGAAGAGCCTCGCTTGGCCTATGACCGAGTAAAGTTATCTTCTTACTTTTCAGGTAGTACCGTTGATGATTTAATGCTGACCTCATCGGATTATTATGATGAACATGGTGTTCAGTTTATTGTTAATGACAAAGTAACAGATATTGACAAAGCCGCTAAACAAATCACGACAGCAAGTGGTCGTGTAGAAAGCTACGATAAATTAGTGTTAGCAACGGGTTCGTTTCCATTTGTGCCTCCGATCCCTGGTAAAGACAGCCCACATTGTTTGGTTTATCGCACGATTGAAGATTTAGAAGCGATCACCGCATCTGCCGCAGAAAGTAAGGTTGGTGTGGTCGTCGGTGGTGGCTTGTTAGGCTTAGAATGTGCCAATGCACTGCATGAATTAAAACTCGAAGCACACGTGGTAGAGTTTGCGCCGCGCTTGATGGCGGTTCAGCTTGATGAAGGTGGTGGTAATGTATTATCACGCAAAATTCAAGCTCTGGGCGTGAGTGTCCATTGTGAGAAAAACACCAAAGAAATTGTTGCTGGTGAAACGCTGCGATACCGCATGAACTTTGCCGATGGTTCGCATTTAGAAACGGATATGATTGTATTTTCAGCCGGTATTCGTCCACAAGATGAGTTGGCACGCCAATTTGATTTAACGATTGGTGAGCGTGGTGGGATTGTCATTGATGATCACTGTTTAACGTCTGATCCAGACATTTATGCGGTGGGGGAGTGTGCATTGTGGCAAAACCGGATCTTTGGTTTAGTCGCGCCTGGTTATACCATGGCAAAAGCCGCGGTATCACATTTAACGGGCGGCGATGTGTTATTCAAAGGTGCTGATATGAGCACTAAGCTCAAGCTCCTCGGTGTGGATGTCGCGAGCATTGGTGATGCGCATGCGCAATCAGCGGGCGCGTTGACCTATACCTATATAAATGATGTTGAAGGGATTTATAAGCGAATCGTCGTTAACTCTGAAAAAACACAGTTACTCGGCGCGGTGTTGATTGGTGATACCGAAGCTTATGGTAATTTGTTAACGATGACCTTAGAAGCGATGCCTCTGCCAGAACAACCGGAGATCCTCATTTTACCTGCGCTTGATGGTGCGCCGAGTGCTGCTTTAGGCGTCAATGCATTACCGGATACCGCACAAATATGTTCTTGTCATGATGTGACAAAAGGTGATTTGGTGTGTGCCATTCAAGGCGGTGCCACCGATTTAGGTTCGTTAAAGTCTTGCTCTAAAGCTGGTACAGGCTGTGGCGGTTGTACCGCAATGGTTGGTCAAGTATTAAATGCTGAATTAGAAAAAATGGGTGTCGAAGTCAACGACCATTTATGCTCGCATTTTGCGTATTCACGTCAAGAGTTGTACGACATTATTCGCAGTAAACAAATCAAAACCTTTGATGCGTTATTAGCCGAATATGGTGAAGGCAAAGGTTGTATGGTGTGTAAGCCTGCGATTGGATCTATTTTGGCGACACATTGGAACGAATACGTGTTGTCGGACGACCATATCCAACTACAAGACACCAATGATATTTTCTTAGCCAATATGCAACGTGACGGGACTTACTCTGTAGTACCCCGCATCGCAGCTGGCGAAATTACACCTAAGCAATTAATTGCGTTAGGGCAAATCGGTGAAAAATACGATTTATATACCAAGATCACCGGCGGGCAGCGGATTGATTTCTTTGGTGCACAACTGCATGAATTACCGCCAATTTGGGATGAATTAATCGCAGCTGGTTTTGAAACCGGACACGCTTATGGTAAGTCATTACGTACGGTTAAATCTTGTGTGGGCAGTACTTGGTGTCGTTTTGGTATGATGGATTCGGTCACGATGGCCGTCAATCTAGAGATGCGCTACAAAGGTTTACGCTCGCCACATAAACTCAAAATGGGTGTGTCTGGCTGTACGCGAGAATGCGCAGAGGCACAAGGTAAGGACATTGGTATTATCGCAACAGATAAAGGCTGGAATCTATATGTGTGCGGGAATGGAGGTATGAAGCCTCGCCATGCTGATTTGTTTGCATCTGATTTAGACGATGCGACGTTGATTCAATATATTGATCGGATCTTAATGTTTTATTGCCGTACCGCTGACCGTTTACAACGAACTTCAGTATGGATGGACAATATGGAAGGTGGATTGGACTATTTAAAATCGGTAATCATCGATGATAAATTAGCAATCGGCAGTGATTTAGAACAAGACATGGCTCGTGTTGTTGATACCTATGAGTGTGAATGGAAGAAAACGTTAAATAGTCCTGAGCGCTTAAAACGTTTTGCACACTTTATTAATTCACCCGCAACGGATGATAGCCTTGCATATGAAGCTGACCGAGGTCAAAACAAAGCGCGTATCGCAACCCCTGTAACCGAAGATATTATTGAAACTGTCACTGTTGATTAAGGAGATGACAATGCAACCATTAAACTGGACCACAGTATGTGATCTTGACGATATTGCACCGAACACCGGCGTATGTGCTTTATTTGACGAACAACAAGTCGCGATATTTCGTATAGGTAAAACAGAGCAAGTCTATGCGATTGATAACGTTGATCCTTTTGGCAAGGCAAGTGTCCTTTCTCGAGGGTTAATCGGCGACTGTGATGGGGATATCGTGGTGGCATCACCATTATATAAACAGCAATTTAAGCTTAAAAATGGACAATGTATCGAAGATGAAAGCGTCAAGCTTAAAACGTTTGCTATACGTGCCTACCGTGGGCAGATCCAATTAGGTTTACCTCACTAGCGCTAGCCGCCAAAAAGCCCCTCTAAATTATCGGGTTGTGATATTTGATTTATCAGGCATCACAACTCGCATTAAAGTCACACAACCATTAAAACTTAAACTAGACTACTACTATAGGAATTATATAGCTATAGGGATATATCATCAGTGGACGACAATATTGATAAAGCCGTTTCGATAATTCATTCAATTAAAAAATGGATGTCTTTTATTGTGCTTATTTTGATGATGATCATCGTAATTATTGCGATTGTAGAGCTAGGCATCATTCTGTATTTGGATATTTTTGATCCAACCGATGCGGTTATTTTTCTAGAAATTGACGAACTATTTAAAATATTTGGATTTTTCTTCATCATTCTGATTGGTTTTGAGTTAGTTGAGACCGTAGAAATGTATTTCAAAGAGAATATTATTCATGCTGAGGTTGTATTACTGGTAGCGGTCATTGCTGTTTCTAGGAAGGTAATTTTCTAGAT
>Ga0209771_1000312_pt1 | contig 32508 bp, 36 predicted proteins | sample SaaInl59LU_5_DNA_FD_184639 | JGI IMG/M metagenome (GOLD analysis project Ga0209771, IMG submission 184639) | Marine microbial communities from expanding oxygen minimum zones in the Saanich Inlet - ESP_59LU_5_DNA (SPAdes) (version 2) | ecosystem: Environmental > Aquatic > Marine > Intertidal zone... | reverse complement strand
GGCTCAGACATCCGTATGAACTTTTTCTAAAAAAATTTTTGAGGGTATTTTTTTCTGAAATTTTAGGTCTTTCCTAAAAAGGACCCATTGTTATATTTGAAACCATTTTTCAAAAAAATATCTGGGGAAAATTTTATTCAGAATTTTTGATCCTACCAGAAAGGGACCCACATGTATTTAAGAAACCATTTTTCAAAAAAATATCTGGGGAATTTTTTATCTGTAATTATGGGTTAATTATCCCCCATAGTAATTCTGTATAATCGCCACGATTCAACATGGTTATTAATAATTCGGGGTGCTTATAATTTTCGGCCACTTCAATAAACCTAAGTACGGGGTTATCGAGGTGTTTAACCTTATCAGATATATGATTAAATATTATCGTATATTCTGATTCCAACATTTTATACTGTGTGATCAGCTCGATCAGTTCTTCATCATTAACCATATCAGTCTACAAGTTCGTTAATATCTATTCCGTATTCCAACATCAATGTGAATACTTCCATGAATACTTCATCAACTCCATCAAAAACATTTTTATCATCCAAGTCTGGATCGGCAGATAACCTCTCTTCAACTTTAACTCTTGCAGTTCCTATAATATCAAACAACACGTTTGCCATGTCATTTGCTTTAACACATCTCATATGTGCTATTCTTTCTGTCTGGTTTTCCAGGTTAAATTCTAATGTTGCTTTCATGTCTTATGTTGTTTTAATTCTTTTTCTTAATTCTGATGATGACCAGTTATGGTCTCTAGTGTTATAAACCAATTCAATATTTCTATCTTCACATATATCTTTACCAGTGAATGGTTTATTCTTATATTCAATACCAATGACTCTTACATCGATATCAAATGACAATAATATATCCTCAAGATCTTTTTCGGTTGTGTATGGTACTATTTGATCAACCCATTTACAACCTTCCAATTGTATGTACCTTTCAACAATTGACTGTACGGGTTTATTTTTTCCTGGTCTATCTACAGTTGGGTCTGTTTGTAGTGCCACTATTAGTTTATCACATCTTTTTTTTGCGTCTTCCAGCATTTTAATATGCCCTGCGTGTAATAAATCAAAACATGAGCATGTTATACCTATTTTTTCTTTCATATTAGTTCACATTTAATATTATCAACCCCCAATAAATTTGATAGGGCTTTTATTCTTCTTATTTTAAGTTTATTTGAACCCCATGTTGACATGTATAGTCCATTTTCCATTAACACTTTATTATACTCGTTCATTGACTCAGTAAAGTCTTCTTTAACCCTTTTAAAGAATGTTGAGAAGTTTTCCATTATATAATCTGGGTCCATATCTTTTGTTAGGTTGTTCATTACATCCACATATGTTTCCTTTGATGTTTCCCCCATAAATGTTTTATCCTCCGTGATTACTTTTAGTTTTGTACTTTTGGCTCTGCCTATATTCTGTTTGGTTTCTAACTTTTGTTGTTGTGTTAGTGTGTTGTCTTTATCTATTGACAGGTTTATATCCATTTCATTTATTTCGAGTAGTTGAATCATTTTATCCACCCTTTCATTAAATGTTTCGATATCATCCACGTTAAACCATTCTGTTGTTATGTTTCTTCTGTCGTCATATTCTTTTATAACCCTGTAATCATCGAAACAGACGTGTAATATTGATTCGAGTTTATTCATATCATCTGTTTTGAATACTCTTATCATTAATACGTCGAATGGTAGGTGTGTTGAGTTTAGTTGGGTTTCTCTTATCTTATATTGCTTTGACAGTCCGATTTTATGGTACCCGTTTACGAATTGACCGCCGTGATCTATAATCCTTGCAATATAAACGTAACCTGGTTTGCTCATAACAATTTTGTTTGTACAAATATAACTAAAATATTGATAACGGCAAGTAATTTGAAAAAAAAGATGATTATGGGTTTATATGGGGTGCTTTATAATGGTTAATAGTGAATCGTTCTTTGACCCGAACTCCCTTCGGTCGTACCAAAAACCCCCAGCCCCCTTTTTTTGGGATTGTATCGAATAAAAAAAACACCTACCGTTAAGTAAGTGTTTTTTTTTATAATTTCACAATAATATAAATAATAATGGTGTGTTATTCCTTTCGGAACTGTTTTCCTATTATATTTAGGTTTTCTTTTATAAGGTAGTACTAATACCTTTAATTATAACTATGTCGTTTTTTAGTAAAAGTACATTTATTATTATACTAGGGTCATTAATGAGTTGCCCGATTTATTGGTTATCCCCATAATACCTAACCTTTTTAACTTATTTACTTTTAATTTTTTTGTGAATTTATGTAACCCGTGTTCAATATCTACTGGGATATCTAGTTCATATCTTTCATCCATGTACCATATTATGTTTTGGTACACATTAATCATTTTTGGTTGTATTTTAGGGTCGAAACTATATAATGTGGTATAACATAGGTGATCGGTTTGCATGTATTCAATTGGTTGATTGGTTTCTCTAACCACTGCCGATATTTCTTCTATATGATTCGTTTCTTCGAATTCATTGTTAAGAATATATCTACCAGACATTTTAAATATTCTACCGAACCCAGACAGGTCGTTTTCTGATAAGAACTTATGCATTGCATAGCATTCTTTTTTATTCTTTAGGTAACCCATTTTAATATACTCCTTTGCGTTTATACTAGGGTCATTGTATTTAATCGTTGTTTGGTTTGCGATTACTTCGGCTTTTTGGTCTATGTTTGACATTTCTGGGTCCTGGCCATAGTGGAATACTTCGGCTCTGGCTTCCAATTCTTTTATGAATACACTGTTTAATGGTTTACTAGAGTTTTCTAGTACCACTATTTTGTTATTTGGGTTATTCGAGATTATACTATTCAGTGTACCTATCGTTTCTAGGAATCTTCTGGGTGTTTCTTCGTTACCCACGTAGATTGCTGACGATACTATGAATAGATTTGGTTTCATGTTTAGTTTAGTATTTTAAACCATTCCTTGACTCTTTGGATGTCCTCATTTAGTTCGTTACTCTTAGTCGCTTTTTCGTTATAGTCTCTAGCTATTTCCTTGTTAGTTTCTATACATTCTTCTGGTGACATTTCATCCAGCTCTTCTAAGGTAAAGAATTTTTTACTTACGTGTTCTTTTTTATCCAGTTCTATATTCTCTACATCGAATTCATTTGTGTGGAAAACATTTAACTGTACATTATCCATTTCGTATGTTTTTAGTTTTTTAAATGATTCTGGTTCGATTTCTACACCAGCTTCTTCTTTAACCTCTCTAACTAAAGCTTCTTCTGGGGTTTCACCTTTTTCTATATGACCACCAAGCATTCCGTATTTACCAGCGTTTGTTGTTTCCTCTGGACTTCTTTTAAATAATAATACTTTATTATCTATCACTATGAATAATAATGCTATTCTTTTCTTTTCCATATCTTCTTCATTAATGTTTTCGGTAATAGATTCATTCTTTTTAGTCTTACCCCATTTTTTACCTTTACCAGGTGTTCCGCATGATCCTGGTGTTGGTCTACAGGATGGGTATTTAGATCTTTTCTCACCTTTTTCTCTACCACAGGCCTTACATTTCTTTTTACCGTTTACTGTTCTACATGTATTACAGTCTACCCAACCTTTGTTACCACCACCACCTCTTCTGGAGAACCATCCGTGTAGTCCGTCTTTTTTCTCTTTTGAATAATCAGTTTTTTTGGCTTCGTTTATATCTTCTGGTTCTAATACGAATGCGCCAGCCACTTTTTCACCAGAGCGTATCATTTTTGCTGCTCTAGAGTAACCGTCTAATAGTTCACCATTATATACCACTAAATCGTTGTATAAATCATCGGCATTAACTTCCTCGTCTTCGTATCTTTCATCGCCTGAATCGTAATATTCTTTAAAATCTTTATCGTTTAATAATTCTTTAAGATTTATTTGTTTTAGAACCCATCCGTCGTTAGGTATAATGAACTCATCTATGAAGTGGTCTGGTATATCACTTTCTTCTGGTGTTATGTCTTTGATGTGTTGTGCTACCTCTTCACCTGTAAATGTATTGTACTCATTTATATGATTTTTAACCCAACCTTCTAGTTCATGGATATTTGGTGCGTAATCTTCACCTTCCACGCTTGTTATAGCTTCGTGTGCCTGGTATAGTAGTTCCTTTATATCCTCTGGTGCCTCATTTATGTCATCTTCTTTTAGATCTTTCCATATCTTACCGTTTCTACATCTTACAATAGCTCCAGACCTATATGCTGAGGGTTTATCATATTTTCTTCTAGCTATCCTAAGGCATCTATCAGCTTTTGGTTTCTTTTCTTCAGTTAACGTGATTATTTGTTTTAACCTATTAACATTTTCATTAAGTTTTGGTGTATTGTCGTTACCGCATTTATGACAAACATATAAGTCATCACCACCGTCTTTAATATCCCAGCTCCAATCACATTTATTACATTCTATTTTGTCACCCACAACCTTTTCGGTTATTGTTTCTTCTGTACCCATATTTTTAGGTTCTCTGTACATATCTTCTTTGTGTGTAAAGTCTCTATTTTGACCTTTATTTTCAACAAAACCAAAGTCTTTATAGAATTTCTTTAACCTATTCACATTACCTCCGTAACTGGATGATGGTGTTAGTGTTATCTTCCATCCGTCACCATCAGCTATCTTTATTAGGTCATTCATAAAGTCGGAACCCACACCTTGATTTCTCATTGATTGTGGTACTATAAACCCAGTCAGATAAACACTCTTATCCTTTTCTTTTGTGTATAGTTCAAATCTTATGTCTGGATACTTGCTATCTAGTACGTTAAACGGGTTATTCATTCAGTTTTTTATTATAAATAGTGGTTTTATTCGGTTAAATTAAATATTGCTTTAATTATATATATTTATATTAAAATATAAGTATGGTTAATGGTTTATTAAATGAAGAAATAGAAAATATTCGTAATATGATGGGTATTTCTACACCTAATACTAAAGATGAGATTGATACGGTGACTATGGATGTACCTTTATTTATACGTACCCTCGAGTACGCTAAGGAAGATGCTAAGACTGATATGGATTTACATGATTTGGCTGAAAAAGCGATATCTGGATCAAAGAATGGTGTTTTAACCATGGATGATTATGATATGTTAGTGGGTAACTTGAAACAATTAGCTGAAGTTGAGTCTAAAACCAGTACTGATTTAACCTTCGCCAACCTAGATAAAGGTGTGATAGTGAGTGTTAATTTAGGTGATGGTTATGAGGATAGATTGGTTGATTGGTTATCTAATAACCATGAATCTATTTTTAGTGATTTAGATTACCATGAAGGTGGTAGCGTATCTGTTTCACCAGAGGAAATAGTGTTTTCGGGTGATAATGGTATCTTTATTTTAGATAGAATTAATATTGAAAGAATATAATATGGTTAATAAGAATAGTTTAAACGAAGAGTTATATAGAATCCATGAGATGATGGGTTTAACAGAGAATCAATTAGATATGTTCGCTGATACTGAGGATGACACATCTGATGATTCTAGTGAAGTTTCTGATGATGAACTTATTGGTAAAAAGGTGATGGTTTATTATAACCTACACAAACACGTTTTTTCTGTAACTTATAAAGGACTGGTTAAGTCTTATTCTGATTACGTTAAACTTAAAGACGTTGAGTTCAGAGTTAGACAGGGTGGAAAGGATAAGGTTAGGGATGAAAAGAGAAAAAATGTTCACGCATTTGTTATTGGTACTTTAGTGGATTATAAGGAACATCCTTCTGACGACATACCACAATCAACTGGTTCTAAGGTTATAACATATAACCCTTATAAATACGATTCTTTTGTATATAAAAATGACGAAACACCTGTTTATATGGCTAAAGAAGTTGAGATGATAAACCAACCATCCGATAAAATATTCCAGATAAACGAGTTAGAGGCTAAAGCTATCTCTGAGGAGTATGTGATGGAGGATTCTAATTTAAGGGGTTATATATCTAAACTTAAATCTAAACTTGGTATAATAAAGGATAACTTAAAGCAGGAAGGTGTTGAAACTTTAGAAGCTATAACTAAGTTAATTAAAGCCGCTTCTGGTACTCAAAGACTTAGTGATGAGGATTTAAAAGAGATAGGTACGCAACTTAAGGACCTTCTAAAATTATCTGGTTTAGCGGCAATATCTATTTTACCAGGAGGTTTAATAGCAGCTATATTAATAAAGTTCTTTAAAAAGGAATCCTGGATAACCCCATCTTCTTTTAAAGATAACCCTGTTTCTATTTCTGAAGCATCGGTTGTTGGTTATTCTGATGATAAGATAGACGAATTTATAGTTGACGCTACTAGAGTTAGGGATGAAGCTATAAGTTCTATAGGTAAATATAAAAATATAGTGCTTAACAGTACTCTAATGGATATATACGACAACAAAGGTACTTTTAATAATTACCATGATGATATGAGATACGAATACAGTAAAACGTATAAGAAATTTCAGTATTATTATGATGTGGTTGACGCTTTCGATTTCAGAAATCTTTCTGATAAACTTAAGATGTTAGAGAGTATCGTTGAGGAATTAGATGACTTACAATTAACTTTAGATGAATTGTCTGAAGTACTTGAAGAATTTATATATAAAACTAATTCATTAGAAAAATTACACTCTTTTAAGGGTTTGTTTAAAAATTAAATAGGTAATGATAAACGATATTTCGGTTAATAGTGGTGGACCTATAGATGGTACAACACAAGTAAATAATATAGCCATATCTGACGGTGAACATGATTATAGTTCTGGTGATTGGTATGGTGGTGTAGATTACTCAGATGGTTACGTTATAGTTAGTGATACCACTTCTGCTAACCTACTTGGTAGAACTACTGGTGGTGATACTGGTATGGTTATCCCAGATAAGCCGACTTTTTGGAAATCTTCGGATTTAACTGACGATTCTTTAATAGGGTTAATTAACAAATTACCAGGTTCAACTGGTGGTCATACAACGGTTAGCGGGGCTAAAGCATCTATTTCTGGTACCTATGTCATTTTGAATGATCAAAAACCTATTGTTAGTGGGTATTCTTTTGAATTGGTTACATTACCTTACGAACCACCATCGGCTGGTAGAGTTATATTCCCAGTATTGTCTGGTGCTGGTACTGAAGGTACGTTGAACCCTAACAAATTCGATTTAGATTCCGTATATTGGAATGTGGCGGATATTGAGGGTGTTAATACGGAATCTTATTTCAATACTATAGCCAACGCTAATTATAGAATAACTTTTACTCAGAACGGTGACTCTGCTGTCTACACAGCCACTGGTTTAGGTTTGGAAGAAGGGAGTGAGTTGAGTCGTTCTTTTTTCATGGGTCCTGCAAACTCCGTGGTTTTAGTGACAGCGTCAGATGCTAATTTTGTTGCTAATCAATTGGTTACTATTTCTTTTGAGTTAATTTAGATTCTTTTCTAATTAACTCGCCTAATACCTCTATTTTACCAACTAATTCCTGGAATTCTATCTCGTCTATGGTTATTTCACCTTCTGACGATGACATTAACTTGGTTAATAGTTCGTCATACTCTTTAGTTGCCTCCTCTACGTTGAATTCTCCTTTTGCTGCTTTATCATAGTAAGGTAACTTAACGTCGAAGTGGTGGTATGTTAATATTGATGAACCACCCTTTTCTTTTGCGTTATCTGCTATTTTTTTGGCACCAGACATTCTATTCTCCGAAAACTCTTCTAAAGAATCTTCTTTATCATCAGCTTCACCTAATTCTATAGGGTTACCTTTACCATGATTTGTTCTAATACTATACGAACTATTATTATCTACCACTGGGTTACCTGGACCAGATCTAGCCACACCAGAATCCCATTTTTTCTTAGCGGCCCCTGTAGGGTTTTGTGATTGTGGTGTACCCATCTCTTCTGAGATACCCATCATATCTTTTATTTTAGAAATCTCTTCTGTTAGTAAATCTTTTTTCATGAAGTTAAATTAGTTGATGTAGTTCGTTAATTCATATTTACCAGAATCCATTCTATAAAGTGATATCTGTAACATTTTGTTTTTTACTGGTTTACCATTTTTACTTAGTTCTACACTGTAACTTACAGTTTGCCCATATTTAATATGTTCTGGGTAGAAGCTAGCCATATTAGCCTCATAACCTCTATTAAGTGCGTATTCTTCTGCTGACTCTAATGCACCAGACTGAGTTTCAAAATAGGTTTCTTGTGCGTAAGCTCTACCTTCATAAGTTCTATTCTCATAAACCTTACCTTCTTTACCACTTCTCATAGCTAACCATGATTGTTCTTCTTCTTTAATTTCACTTTCTAGTGTATCCATGGCTTCCATAGCTAAATCCCATCCACCTATAGCTGACTCTTCATCCAATTCCGCCACACTACAATGTTCATAACAATCTGAACATATATCACCCATAAAAATTGGGGCACCACAACAATCAGATTCACCTTCTTCATAAGCATCTAATGGATCAAAGGATTCATTTTTCTCGAAAGTTTCTGGGTCTCTATCTTGTTTGTTAGCGGTAGCGTAGTATATCGCCTCACCTTTCTTTTTTCCGTACTCGTCTTTAAATTTCTTTTTTACCTCATCATTTTCAGATACATCATCTTCTTCCCATTCTGTATAGTATACATTATATTTGTTATAACCTATCTCTAGAATTTCGTCATCAGTTAAATCTTTGATACTTTCTCTGTTATAAGTCATTAACCCTTTTATGTAATCAACAACATCCTTTTCGTATTTAAAATATTTGTCTCTATCTTCGTGAACCCAACCTGCGTCCATACCTTCACCAGTTAATGAGCATTGTCTTGGTGATTCAGTTTCTTTTGGGGTTAAGTAATCGTCGGATCCCATTCTAGCATCATGAAACATCCCTATCTCGTTTACTGGATCTTCCGTTTCCTCTTCATTAAATATACTAAGGTCATTTAATTTATCCATAGTACCCTCAAAACCAGGTACTTCTGGTGAATCAGAGTTACTTAAGTCAGTGAAGAAATCTTCAACATCCTTATGTGTTACAGGTAAATTATCCTCAAATTCTTTACTAAAAACACTAGCTTCATCATAATCCATGTTATGTGTATTCATTAGATGTACGATAACGTCCTCCAATGAAGACATGTCTTCACTAACAGTTTCTTCACCTACATTATCTTCTTTAATAGTATTCTCGTTAATACCCATCATTTGTCTCATTCTAACGATCTCTTCGTTAATTACTAGCTTTTTCATGTATAATATATTTTAATATAAATATATGATATTATATTAAAAGTTGGATACTCAAACCTATTTATAGGTATTTATATAGTATGGGATTAAAGGAATTAGAGGTTAAGAGTTTGCTTAGTAAAATAAGGTCTATGGAGGATGAGTTAAATATGGTAGACTCTGTTCACGAAGAGTTATTATCTACGTTTATGAAAGAAGCTGAGGAACTGGCTAAGTCTAGAGGCCTTAAACCTAAAAAGGATGAGATTATAACTCCTTTAGAGGCTGAGGTGTCTACTGAGGAAGTTATTGATGATGATGTTGAGATGAGTAAAGATATAAAGAAGCTTTATCGTAAAATCGTCACAAAAACCCATCCAGATAAATTAATTGGGGTTGAGGAGGATGTTAAACTTAAGTTAACTAATTTATTTGAATTGGCTGTTGAGGCAGTCGAAAATAAAGATTTATTACAACTTATCTCTGTCGCTGATGAGCTTGGTATACCTAATATAACTATAGATGAGACCCATATACCTATTATTAAGCACAAGGTCAACATATTAGATGATAGACTAAAGAAATCTAAGGATTCTACGGTTTATGTTTGGTATTCTTCAGACGAAGAAACTAAAAAAAATATTTTAGAAAAATACTTGACTTTTATGTATTTTTGATTATAGCCAGATATTTATATGTAACAATAATAAAATAATAAACTTTAAAAAAACCAAAAAAAACAAATGGCAAATTTAAATTTAAGAAAGAACTTAACACAAGCGTTAAGTTTCACCCAATTAGATGGTAACTTCGAGTTCTTAGAAGACTTGAACACATCTTTGGAAACAAGAGTAAGTGCTGAAGAAGCTCTTAGTGCGTCGGTAGATGCATCTTTAGAGACAGTAATTACTGACAATAAAACTACTAGTGATGCTGCTGAGGCTTCATTAGATACTAGATTAGACAATTTTAGTGCTGATTTCGCTACAGACATCGAATTAAGTGAGGCTGTTTCTGTTGAAACTGCAAGAGCTATCGCTGCTGAAGGAGTTATCGAAGATAACTTGTCTACTGAATTAGTAGATAGAGCTGCTGCTGACTCAACGTTACAAGGTAACATTGATGGTGTTTCTACTGACTTAAGTGATTATGAAGCGTCTAATGATGCTGCATTATCAACTGAGGTTGCTGATAGAGCTTCTGCTGATACTCAATTACAAAACAACATCGATGGTGTTGCTGGTGACTTAACTCAGGAAATTTCTGATAGAGAAGCTGACGTTGATGCTGAAGAAACTAGAGCTATCGCTGCTGAAGGTTCAATCGCTTCTGATTTAGCTGATTATGAAACATCTAACGATGCTGCATTATCAACTGAAGTTGCAGACAGAATTGCTGATGTTGATGCTGAGCAATTGAGAGCTGAAACAGCTGAAGGAGTTATCGAAGATAACTTATCAACTGAATTAGTAGATAGAGCTTCTGCTGATACAGTGTTAGAAGGTAAAATTGTTACTGAAGAAACTGCAAGAATATCTGGAGATGCTTCATTGGCAACTAGAATAGATAACCTTAACAATGATTTTGCTACGGATATCGAAGTAAGTGAAGCTGTTTCTGTTGAAACTGCTAGAGCTATTGCCGCTGAAGGATCAATTGCTTCTGACTTAAGTGATTATGAAACGTCTAACGACGCTGCATTGTCAACTGAATTAGTTGCTAGAGCTTCTGCTGATACGGTATTACAAGGTAATATTGATGCTGAGGAAACTAGAGCATTAGCTGCTGAAGGTGTTATTGAAGATAACTTATCGACTGAATTAGTAGATAGAGCTGCTGCCGATGTTGTATTACAAGGTAACATTGATGCTGAAGAAACTAGAGCTATCGCTGCTGAAGGTTCAATCGCTTCTGACTTATCTGATTATGAAACATCTAACGATGCTGCATTGTCTACTGAAGTTGCTGATAGAATCGCTGACGTTGATGCTGAAGAAACTAGAGCATTAGCTGCTGAAGGTGTTATCGAAGATAACTTATCAACTGAATTAGTTGCTAGAGCTTCTGCTGATGTTGTGTTACAAGGTAACATTGACGCTGAAGAAACAAGAGCACTAGCTGCTGAAGGAGTTATTGCTGATAACTTATCAACTGAATTAGTGGATAGAGCTGCTGCTGACAACGATTTATCTACTGATATCACTGCTGAAGAGACTGCAAGAATATCTGGAGATGCTTCATTGACGACTAGAATAGATAACCTTAACAATGATTTCGCTACAGACATCGAAGTAAGTGAAGCTGTTTCTGTTGAAACTGCAAGAGCTATCGCTGCTGAAGGAGTTATCGAAGATAACTTGTCTACTGAATTAGTTGTTAGAGCTTCTGCTGATGTTGTATTACAAGATAACATCGACGCTGTTGCTGGTGACTTATCTGATTATGAAACGTCTAACGACGCTGCATTGTCAACTGAATTAGTTGTTAGAGCTTCTGCTGATGTTGTGTTAAAAGATGACATTAGTGCCGTTGCTACCGACTTATCTGATTATGAAGCGTCTAACGATGCTGCATTGTCAACTGAATTAGTTGTTAGAGCTTCTGCTGATGTTGTATTACAAGATAACATCGACGCTGTTGCTGGTGACTTATCTGATTATGAAACGTCTAACGACGCTGCATTATCAACTGAATTAGTTGCTAGAGCTTCTGCTGATACAGTATTACAAGGTAACATTGATGACGTAGAGTATTTAGCTGAGAACCCAAGATATATATTCGACGGTAATAAGCTTGATATAACTGGTGCATCATATGTGGTTGTTGGTTCTGCTGAAGCTATAATGGTCGTTGACGCGCCTGCTGTAACTAACGGGAACATCGACTTTACTGCTGCTACTGCTGGTACTATTAGTACTATAGTTATAGCTGATTTAGCTGGTGATAGTACTGGATCATCTGAATTTATAGTTAGATTCAACCAACTATTTGGTAACCCTTATGGTACTGCTGAACTAATCCTTCAAGAAGGTGAGTCTGCTCAAGTATATATGTTATCTACAGGTGTAGGTGTATTATTAGCGGTAAACAAAGCGGTTGCTTATGTTACTGAATACCCAGCTGACGGAAAATAATAGACTAAATAAATAGACTATAATAAGGGTGGGAGAAATTCCACCCTTTTTTTTTGTTTAAATTTTACGGAATGATTGTGGTTTGATCGATAGATACAGTATTTAATAACACTATTTAAGTGTGTTGGTTTTCCAATCGTAACTCTTACCGTCGATTTCGTTTTTTTCAAATAGATTCTTAAGTAGTAACTCATATTGTTCTATCATAACATGATTATCAATAGTATACCTCTTTATTATTTCTCTATTTCTTTCTGTATAATCTTTATCGGACTTTCTCTTATCTATAACTTCTAATATTAAGTCACCAGCGTCTTTAATATTAAAATCTTCATAATAATAACCGATATCTTTACATAGGTGTGCATTATGTATTAGTGGTGTACCAAAATATACTGTATCTAAATAAGCGTAATTAAGAGCGTTACCCCATTGATTTGATACTATCATATCAGCATATTTAGATAATAGGTAAACTATATTGTATCTATGATCGAATATAATTTTTTTATCTTTGTGTAGTTGAAATGTTTTAACTATGTCAATTAAAGTTTCGTTTTTAATTAATTTAGTTGCATTTGTTATACTAACCTCTTGTATCGCTTCTGGGTTTATTTTGTAAGCATACTCACAAGAGTGTATTATTGGTAGTAAGTTCTTTAAAACACTTAGATTTGGTTCTATTGAGGCTATTTTCCATTTGTCGAACTCCTTATCATCAAAAAATGGTGTTAAACCATCTTTAGTTACTTTAGGTGCTAATTCTTCTACGAATTTAGGTGACCATACAAAAGGTACTGACTTGGCCTCGCAATTATGAGTTATTTCAAAGTATTGTTTGTTATGGAATTCTTGTTGGGGTACCATCCAAACTTCATCAAATAGTTCTGATATCACCACCCCGTGATTAGGTTCATCTTTTTTACCAAATCTACCATTAAATAATATATTCTCCATGTGCATAACAAAGGTATTCCCACCTTTATAACCCACCACCTTTTTATTACCACCACTTTTAAAGAATTTAATATCTTTTTCTGATGGTACTGTATCTAAAGTTATTAGTACATCTATATTATCTTTAGTATTTTTATCCCATCCTAATATATTATAATTCTTAATCCATGAAATCTTATTTAACTCTTCATCTTTAAGTTTTGGGTTTGTATTAATTATATATATTTTGGTTACAGATTCTATTCTATCGAACACATCGTATAGCATAAGACAGTTTTGCTTTAACCCATTTGAGAATAGAGATCCTTCTTTTTGAACATTTAATGTTATACCTACATTCATTACTTTAAAATATTAATAGTCGTTATCGGAACCGTAAGAGTCCTCGTCGTTATTGTCTAAAAATTCTGAGTAGTAACCACTTTCTAAGTCGGATAATATTGTATCTATTTCATATAGAGCGCCACTAATTTTACCTAATATAGATTCTGTTACATCATATTTAAATTGATCTGGTGGTATCTCCTCTAAATTTGAAATGTATTCGTGTAATATATTTTCTAGTTCTACCTGTAAGTCTTTAAGGAACTCTGAAGCGTTTAAATTCATGTTGTTTTGTTTTTAGATAAATATATCATCAAAGCCTTAACTACATGATTTTTCTATAATACTATCAATTAATTTAAATTCAGATTTAAGGTATAGTTCGTATATTAAATTAGAGGTGCTATCACTAAATATGTAAACATTTGAATTTCGATTAAATACCCTTTTTAAATCATCTTTATTATCTATGATGTTTTTTAGTCCTATATATGTTTTATTAAATCCCATATAACAAAACTAATAAAAATAGATGTAATATTCTAACTTATGATAAATAATTTACAGACTAACTAACATATCTAATAACTCCTGCTGTGGGAACATATCAAATTTACCTTTATTCGTGTTAGTGTGTGTTAAAAGACCTTTAACTTTACCATAATACGCATCTGAATTAAATTCGAATGCGTCTGCACCCTTTTCTTTAACCCATTTAGGTAACCCTTCTCTAATATCTATACCGTCTCTTTCACCAATCCATAAAACCCATAACCTAATACCTTCTATTTGATCATCCGAATATTTATGCCATTGTTTATACCCTTTAAATGGTTTTGCCAGGGTAACAATCTGTGATTCGTGAGCTCTAGTACCAACATATGTCTTACCGTCTTTGAGGTAACCAAAATTATTAACCTCTAAACCGACTGAATTTACATGCATGTGTTGAGAACCGTTTTTACCTAAGTGCCAACCGTAATTACCTTCAGGGAATGCTTGGACCATAACACCGTCATAATCAGAATTACCATCAGTAATCTTCTGACCACCTAAAACAAATTCGGTACCTATAGCACCTCTCTTGTCTCTACCCCAATTATCAATGGTTTTATAAGGGTTATTCCATCCAGCTGTATGGTGTAGGAATACATATTCTGCGTTTATTGGACCTTCTTTGTATTCTCCCTCTGGTAAGAAGTGTCGGTTGACTATTAACCCGTTAGGGGTAGTGTATACTGTTTCTTGGTTGTCAGTTGTAGCGAAACCCATTGCGTACATGGTTATTGGCCCCACAATACCATCTGTAAGTAACCCATTTTTATGTTGCCACTCTTCTACAGCTTTGTGCGTTACTTTCCCGAATACACCATCACTTTTTATGTCTAAGAATTCTTGCAACTCTTTAACCTCTTGACCTCTAGAACCTATTTTTAATACCATAATTATTTTTTAATATTTTTTTCTACAGAGAATATCTTAAGAAAATCCTTTAAAGGTAATCTCTTTATTTTAGCGAAGTATTTAGCGGCTTCTAATCTACTATCATTAATATTAACCACACCGATAGCTTCTTTCTTTTCGTCTGATTTGTTGTAAAAATACGTCATAACACACTCTTTATTATATATATTAAACTTTTATTTAAAAGGTTTATATTTATATAGAAATACAAGACATTATTATGGAGATTAACGAAGTTTTTAACCCAAATATGGAGGAATCCATTAAGAATAAAATAAACGAATTAAAGGATATACAAATCAAATTGGATGAAGCTCTAGCTTTATACAAAGAGTCTGTATCTGAATTGGAGGCTACTAAAAGCGAATTAGTACCAGAGGTTATGGCTATGTTTGATGGTCAGGTTGATCCAGGTAAAAAACTTAAGGTTGAATTAGATGGTTTGTTAGTTGAGATTACTCAGCAATCAGAAAGACTTACCACTTCTTATAAACAGGCGTTTGATACAGCTTTGACTAAAGTAAATGAAAATACCAAAAAAGTACTGAACCAAATTTTAGAGGAGTCTAAAGTTGCTGGTAAAGTTAAGGGTAAACTTACTATAGACGGTTCTAAGGTATATGAAGGAGCGATTACTAATTGGTTTGGTTCTGTAAAGGATTGGCTTAAAAGAGCTTATGATAAGCTAACTGACTTCTCTAATAAAGCTAGTGAAGGTATCGATGAGATCGAAGAAATGATTAAACAAATGGAGGATGAAAAAGATGGTGAAATGGCTATGAAGAACTATGATGATATAGAGTCTGGGGCTGTTTATGAATCCATTAATAGAATGAAAACCATTATTAATTCATAAAATAAAAATTAAACAACGAAAAAACCACCATTAAATAATGGTGGTTTTTCTTTTTATACATCATCGTATATCATAAAATACAATTCCTCTTTAGGTCTTGTGACGGCAACGTAGTGTACGTTCCTACTCTCCTCAATAAGTAATCCATCATTGGTTATAAATGAGTATTCGTCTAAATCATGAGTCATACTACCGTGCTCTAGTAACATTTCTGGATCTGACGAGTTTACTACAACACATCTAGGGAATTCACGACCCTTGCTTTTATGTATTGAGGTTATAAAGACTTCGGAGTCTTTATTAGATTCTATGAATTCTAGTAACTGATTTACATCTTTACCGTAATAGGGTAGGATGTCTCTTATTTTCTTTTTAATAGAATCAGTCATATCACCTTTGGTTATTCTGTCTATATCGGTTTTAGTTAGATAGTTGAAGTATTTTAGGGGTAACTTTTTCTTAAAACATCTCTTTTCTATATCTTTTATGACCTTGTTGGTTCTAGCTAGTACTGTTAATGGTTTGCCGTCACCCATCATACTGAATAACTTAGTTTTGTTTATAAACTTATCATCAACAAACCCATCATTTTTAGATTCTGGTATAGCTTCTAATGAACTATACTTATTAGCATTCTCCACTATTTTTTTATGTGACCTAAAGTTCTTGGTTAGGGTTAACTCTACAACAGTTTTCTTTTCTTTAAGTAATGACTCTATCTTACTACAATTAGCTCCAGAGAAGCCGTATATCGATTGGTTTTTATCCCCTATTATATAGTATTGTTTAGCGTTTATAGCTAATAATATCTTCATTTGTAAAGTTGAGGTGTCTTGGTACTCATCAATAAATATGTAGTCGTACATACCATTAAAGAAACCTTTGTGGTTTGGGTCTTTAGATAATTTTTCGGTATCAATTAACATATCAGAAAAGTCCCTACTATTAGTAGCTTTCAAGAAAGCTGTGTAATATTCGTAGAAATTTGGTTTAGGGGACTTAACACCATCGTAAAATTGTAATTTATATGATGAGAAACTTGATGATATACTACTACCGTCCTCATAAAACCTCTCTAGGTTACCGTAATATTGTTCTCTTACTGATTTTGGTTCTTTAAAAGATGGTTTCATATTATCTCTATACCACGAAATAAAATCATAAAAAGTTACGATAGGTTTGAATTTACCTAACTTACCTAACACACTGCTGGTAAAACTATGTATAGTGGTTATCTTAACCTGACCATCTATTCTATTCCTTAATTCATTAACGGCATCGTTTGTGAATGAAAAGAATATAATTCTTGATGGATCAACACCATTTTCTAACAAATGGTTTAACCTACCTACAGTAGAGTGTGTCTTTCCGCTACCAGCAGTTGCTGATAATATAACCGATTCTGGTCCACCGAACTCTATAAAGTTCAATTGTTCTTTAGTGTATTTATTTTCCATGGGACAAACTTAAATAATTATTTGTTTTAAAACAAACTTTTTTCTACTTTTGTCCTATGAGTATATTAAAATTCGATGAAGTTTTCGGTGAGCAAGAACATAATTTCAAAAAAGTGGTCTTGGGTGATAAGGACGTGCATAACTGTGTCTCCTATATAAAGAAATTGATATTCAAAGATTTGGGGGTTCATGAATTGGTGTCGGATAAGGATAAATATAGAAAGATATTCAATTTGGTTTGTGAAATAACCGCAATATCTAAAGCAATAGATTTCCCTATTATTAACTATGATGATATGGAAACCCCAGTTATTGATCAATTTAGAAGGTATAGTGGTAGGTGGGTTGATGTTATCGGATTTAACATGGGTGAGTTCCCTATCTTCTATTACCCTATTTACAGTAAATCTTTTTTTATATGTAGAGTTACCGATACCGAGTACATTGTTTGTGGTTACGCTGCACAGAGTGTCGTGAATAGTTACAGCCATAAATCATTGGTTATAAACAGTAGTATACGTCAGCATACTAATATGAGTGCTTTCTATGGTTTTGAGTACTTAAGTAAGTTACCGAATAATATTTACGAGTTCCAGAATTTAATGAAATAAGAGTATATTTATAAATAAAACATTATGGGTAAGAAAATCTATAAAATAACTGAATCTCAAATGAAGAGTATTTTAGAAAATAAGAAGTCTTCTAAAAATGATACTAAAGAACAGATATCTGAAGATCAGTTAAAAAACATATTCGAGAGTTTAGCCGATAAGGTTGAAGAGTACGATAATTATAACTACCCAGCTGGAGCTGACGCAGATCCTAGCGCCCCATGGAATGATGATGGTGGTAGTACTAGACAGGGTGAGTACGTTAAGGGTGACATTGTTGGTGTTGGTTATGATGGGGATGAGATGCTATTGATGGATAAATCTAGTGGTAAATATTATTACACTATTAATGAAGCTATCACTGATGGTAAATATGATATATATGATGAGTTATCTGACTTTTTAGATATACCTCAAGAAGAAGATGAAGATGAGGATGGTCGATATATGGTCGCTATAAACGATTGGAAGAGTTATATTGATCAAGGTGAACTATTAGGTGCTATGGCTAGTTATTTAAATAACAGTAATGATATTGATTCTGGTGACCAAGAAGCTTATGAAAATGGTGATGTTTGGTTTATGGAAGTTAGTCCAGAGTCTATTGAAGGTATTGGTAGTGATAAATTGAAAAGTATGGTTAAATTTAATTAAGATTTAATAATATATCTTTATATGAATTGGGTATATCTACATAAATGTGGGTATACCCAATTTTTTTGTTGGCTATTATCCTGTGTCTACCATCTATAACACCTATCTTATTAGATTGGAACCCTAATGATGGTAGTTCTAACGAACCTTTTTTGTTAATATTTTTTTTGATGTGGTTTATACAATCATTAACTCTGTTAATAGAATATACGTTTTTAGTATCAATGTCTATATGATATTCTGGGGTGTCAGACTTTAACCTAGATATTAGTTTATCCAGGTTAACTAAAACGGGTGAAGTATATTCACACTCTTTACTTTCGTACAATTCTGCTTCCAAGTATTTCATAATTCAAATATACGACAATATATTTATTTAAAAAAAAATTTACTTAACTTTAATTATATTTATAACTAAAGAGGGTATTATGATTGTTACTAAAAAAGATATATTAGATTCATTAAACGAAGGGTTTTATAAAGAATACCCGTTAGAGGATATCGGGTTGTGGTATGGTGATTCTGATTATAAAGCTAGGGGTGGTGAAATGGTTTATATGACACCAGATGAGTTCTTATCGAAGGCTAAACCATTGGAGATGACTGATGAGACTAGGTCTAATATTAATGATCTTATCGCACATGTTAGTAATGGTGGTAAACTAGACCCTTTAACTTTATATTCGCTAGATAAGACCGATGTTAGGAATAGTGATGGTAGACATAGAGCTATAATGGCTATGCAAATAGGTATACGTAAGTTGCCTGTATTGGATTTCACTAAATCTAACGGTGATGTTGATTTAGAGGTTGTTTCCGAATTATTCTCAATTTCACCAGAGTGTGAGGACCCTAGTTTTTATATATCAATGGCTAAGGATAACTTCGGTGAACCTATGATGGAAAAAAAGAATGACATGTATAGTGTTAAGGTTAACCCTAAGTATAAAGATCTTTTTTTCGTATTTGAGGTTATTAACGATATGTACAACAATAAAGAGTTTGAATCACTATTTTCTGAATCAGAGTTCGTTTGTGAGGAGTGTTTAGAGTTAAAAATTGAAGAGAGACTTAACGAGAAATTAGATGTTCTTTCTGATATGGTAGAGTTAAACGAAAGTATAACATATCATTTAGATAACAATATACCATTGATAGAAAATATTTATAGACCTGGTAGTTATAAGCACATGGATTTAATTAGAGAAGCTAGAGAGATGTGGGAGAGAGGATCACTTAATTTAGACGGTTTTGATTCATTTCTTTTTGAAAATACTAGTCTAGGTACCTTTGGTGAGTATAATGGTCTTAAAGTACCCTTAGATCTCCCTATTTTAGCTGAACAGGGTTCAGATACTTCTTGGGAAAATGACGAGGGTGAAAAGATCACTCTACAGGATATTTTAGTTATGACTAAAGATATACCTAAAAAGGATTATCCGACGGATAAATTAGCGGATGTAGTGTTAGGTTGGGATGGTAACCCTGAGGAGCTGGATAGAGTTGAACAGGTTGAAGTTTCCGAACAATACCCTATATTAATTATGGTTAACGAGGTTGGTGAGATTCAATGGATTTTAGATGGTAACCATAGAGCTCAAAGAGCGTTGGGTTCTAATATGAAGACAATACCAGCTAAATTAATTAAACCTTCAGATTTGGATGCTAAAGCTAGAAAAGTTTTACTGGGTATTGTTGATGGTGTAAATGAGGCTGAATATAAAGGTAGGGATGTTAAATTAAACAAACCAAAGCGAGGTGGTTCTAAGAAGTTCTATGTTTACGTTAGGAAACCTAATGGTGGTATAAAGAAAGTTTCTTTTGGTGATACTACTGGTCTTTCTGTTAAACTAAACGACCCTAAGGCTAGGAAATCATTTGCGGCCAGACATGACTGTGCTAATAAGAAGGATAGAACTAAGGCATCATACTGGTCTTGTAGACTACCTAGATACGCAAGTTTATTAGGTTTAAAATCTAACTTTAGTGGGTACTGGTAAACCTTATATCGATACCGAGTTAAAGTCTGGTTGTATCATTAGAGAGTTTGGGGATGATATAGACCCTATCGAATTGATGTGGCATAGAGATAAAGAGGATAGGTTGGTTGAGGTAATTGACTGTGGTGAAGGTTGGATGTTTCAATTTGATAACGAACTACCTATTAAATTGTGTAATAATAAGTCTTTATCTATAAAGAGACATGATTGGCATAGGGTTATAAAAGGTGATGGTAAGTTACTGGTTAGGATAAATAAATTCACAACCTAATAAAACACTCATCATAATCACTTATAGTTCCACTCTTCCATTCTGCATCAGAATAATCATCACTACCATTAAAAATGAAGTCGAAGGTGTCTAACATGAAATCTTCTACCTGGGTTTTAAGTAATAAAAACCTAATACCTTCTAGACTAACACCATTTGATTTATCGTAAATAAATACGAAGGTGGGATTAAATTTATCAAACATACTAAATATACCTAGGTGTATATCTCTTTTGCAAGATATTTCATCTTTAAAAGAGTGGTATAGAGTTTCTGCTATACTTCTATCAACATTAAAGTCGTGTACCGATAATAGTTCTGCTAAATTATTCTTGTAAATCACTTAAAGAATTATTTACCTTTAAATATAGGTCCTCTAAAGTACCATTATTAATAATTTCTTTATTTATACCAGTTATGGAGTCCATTTCCTTCTCTGAGGCGTGACCGTCTACATTATTTAAGTTTGGTCTATTAACCGACCAAATAACGCCACCCATATTAAGTATAGCGTCTACTTCGTGTTGAAACCTTACGTCACATATAACCACATCTAAATCGTTATTTTTTTCATACCATTGTTGGAATCTTTTCACCCAGAATGATCTACCTAAAGCTTTTAATTCTGGTATGTGTTTTGGTATGTCGTATTGGAATATTTCAGTACCCATTATCTGTAGTACTAATCTAGGGGTTATACCCCAAGAAGGGTCAATTTCATCTTTAGAGTCGCCAAATACTTGATCTTCGGTAAACCCGAATAATTCCATCGCACCCCTTTTTATTGGGTTAGCAAAGCTATATTTAGTGAAACCTTTATTATTAACCAAATAATCACCTGTTGTATCTTTACCAGACCTTTTTTTACCTAAAACACCTATTATCATATTTAATATATTTTTATACAAAAATAAGTTAAACGTTTGATAAAAACAAATTTATTTATTTATAAATTCGTCTATTATAGATTTCGTAAGTCTTCTATTGTTGTGTATTGGTTCTTCGGATATTTCTTGTTCTTCTGATTCTGACTCTTTGGTTTCTAATTTATCTAACATATCAGACATATCGTCTTCAGATACTTTATTCATATCTACCGCTGATAATATAGAGTTAACTACGTATTTGTAATCCTTTGATTCTAGTTCTTCAGACCCACTTCTCATTTTTTGAGCTAATTTACCAGTTAATTTCTGTATAGATTTAAGTATATTCTCTTCGTCAGCTGGTTCTTCAGTTGGTTCTTCATCACTCATCTCATCATCTACAATCTCTTCGTCATCAACCATCCCTTCGGTATCTTCTGGGGTTTCGGTGTCCATCATATCTGAATCATCAGTTAATTCAGTTTCCATGTCAACACCCATATCTTCTGGTGATTCTGGTTTAAAATCAGTACCTAAATCTTCGGTATCATCAAACTCTGAAGTCGATTCAGAATCGTTATTAATAGAAGAAGCCGAATCCGTATTATCAGATTCAGCTCCTTTAATTTTTAAAACGTAACGTTCAGTTAGACTTTTTTTTTTAAAACATCTATATTTTCAGAATGACCAACATTTTCGTTGATTTGTTTAAACATCATATTTAAATGCTTAAGTGCTTCTGCGTATGATCTGTAAGAATGTTCGTGTATGTTTTGAACACCACTAATATATTCGTAACCAGATTCTTTTTTAACCTTTATGTAAACATGTTTTTCTTCCTGTACAATACCATATTCGGTACCGTCAGAGGCTAATGCTTCGTGTAAGACATCTGATGGTGTACCAGTTTTAGATACATTTTCATTCATACTGTCTTTATTTATACCAGCAATCTCTAAAATTCTTAACAATTTTTCGTCTGGGTTTACTATTTTCTCTGAACCTACTGGTCTCATAATTTTCTATTTATTAAATAAGTGTTATTCTTCTTATAAATATAAGCCTTTTATTAAAAAAATCAATATACTTCATTTTCTAATGATAATAGCTCATCTTTAATGTCTATCCCTAAATCCCTTAACTGTTCTAGGTACTTAGATCTTCTAAGATATTTGAATACTAAGTTCTCTGTACTATACTCACCACCCTTGGTTAAACCACTTTTTCTGTAGGCTCTTATCTTAGCTTTTAATTTATCTATTTTTAATATCTTAGCTTCTGGGTCTGTTTCTTTAATTATATTAGTTAATTTTTTATCGAAATCTTTAACTTTTTTTATTATACCCTTTTTATCTATAACACCCTCACCTTTATCTTTGGTGGGAGTTTTAATCCATTTGTTGTATAATACACTGTATATACCATCTGAATCTACTGTCTCCTTGATGTCTTGTGCGTATAACTCAACGTCAAACTCTTTTATACTTATATCGTGTTTTATGTTGTATAACTCTTTTTTAGCAGTAAAAAATTCATCAGCTAATAAGGTGTCATCTGTTACTTTTTCTTTATCTATAACTACGTGTAAGTCGATATCTGAATACTTAGACCAGTTATAATTAGCTATACTACCTACTATAATGATATCTTCAACCACAACAGTTTCTATACCCATACTATCCATAAAGTCTTTAGTTATAGATATTAATCTATCTCTGATATCTTTATCTAATTTAACTTCTTTAAAATTATCGGAATCATGGTTAACCCAAATATCTTGAGCTAAACTGTCGTTCACATTAAAACTTTTTATAATACCATCCATATGTAATAAATACACGTATTTTAATAAAAAAACCTTTTATATTAGATAATCATCAGCAAATTCTTGAGCTATCTGATGGTCATCTGTTTTTTCTATCCAACCAGTGATAATGTATTTAGTTTGACCTTTTAATGGTGGGTTACCTCTATGTTTATGTGTCCATAGGGCTGGTGCCATAATTAATTTACCAGTTTCTGGTTTAACTTTTTGTTGATTGAATTTAAATTCAGTTTCACCACCCTCAACATCGTTAAGGTAATATATAAAGAATAATTCTCTTTTGGAGGTTGACCCTCCTTCGTTCTCGTGATGCCAAGCATAGTACCCTTGATCATCTATATATCTTTGCATTTGCATATGTGGTACACCATTATTACCTGCTACATAACAGGATTGTGCACTCATAACCGCAGAAGATTTAGATTTAAAATCACCGTTTATGGTCATGAATGGGTTTTGTGTGATGTAATCAACTAGATTAGACAATAAATTTTCTCTCAGATAGTCGTATATGTATAACCAATTATCGTTATCTAGGTTTAAGTGTATCATAAGGTCTGTAGATGATTTAACTGATTTATTAACACCAGCACCACTTATACCTTCACTTTGTTCACTAGATGTTTCAAACTCATTGATTATAAAATCACACACCTCTTTAGATAAAGTTTTTTCGTATATTTTAACTAGATTATCCATTATATAACTTTATTGTATATCATATCAAACTTACTTATTTTATCATTCAATCTTAATGGTTTTATATTGGTATCATAAAAATCACATAATTCAGATCCTTTAAAGTATACGTGTAGATTCACATTTAAATCATTGGTTAAACCTAAAGCGTATTCTTTAATGCGCGTGTAGAATTCTTCGTCACTATTACCATCATTATCGAAAATTACCAATAAATCACTATTATCTAACTCAAAGTTATAGGTTTTAACTAATTCATTGTTTTCAGAATATAATTTTATCACCCAATCGCCTATCTCTGGCATCAACATACTTCCCCAGGTACCTCCGTTTAAATACATATCACCTAGAAATTCGTTATCGTAAAACCACTCTACTCGGTAACCATAGTCACCATTTACAGCTACTTTTACAACCTCATTTAGGGTTATCTGCACACTAGAGTCATTAGATATCTTAAATTCCATGTTATAGCTTTCTGTAAGTATAGTTTTTAGATATTTTAGTATTAAAGTACTTACCTTGACTTTCGGATAGGTTTAATTCAGCGAATACATCGTGAGGTACATCATCATATTCATATGAGGCGCCACTCTTAAATACCACTATCAATTTTTTAGATGGGATATTGTATGTCCCTTGTTGTATGTTCGAACTCTCGTACTTGGCTACTATGTTTTCACCTAAATACTCTTTACTTGTCACTGGCATATGTATATTCAAATGTTCTAGTAGGCGTTATTTTAACTAGACGGTCTATAGTGTCTAGACTATATAATTTAGTTGTTGTAACCAACAAATCACCTTCTTCAGTTTTTGTTGTCTCTTTTTCTGTGACCATTAAGTTGTTACCAGTCAGACTAGTACTGGTTAATTTACCAGTATATTCCTTAACATCACCACTTCTAAAATAGATTGTAATCTTTTCCATGTATATTTATATTTGAATAAAAGGTAGAATAATTTTTGATATTGTAAAGTATAATGCTATCTTTGTTTAAAACAAATTATAATATGAAGGAAAGAATGACTAACGAACTTAGGGTGGCTTTTACAAAAGGGCAGTCTTTAGCGTTAAAATATGATGACTCATTACTTAGATTACAACATGTTGTTTACGGTATACTAGTTACAGATAATATGGTTAGAGAAATAGTTAAAAATAAGGTAACTGATTTCGACTTACTTATAGATGACATGTATAACCTAATAAAAAGAACGTCAGATGGTCTAGCTGATGGTTCTAGTACCATATTACCATTTGAAACTGAGTTACACGATGTAATAAGAAATAGTGTTTTGAAGAAAAAGACTGAAGAGTACGTGACAGTAGAAACTTTTTTTAAGATCTCAATGGAAGTAGATTCTGCTTTCGTTAAGTTGTTTAAAGATTTTGGTCTAACAAAAACATTTGTATATAGAAAAATAAAACAATTAACAAATAAAACAAATATGAATATAACACCGAACGAAGATGAGTCACCTAGAATTAGAAGGAAGACTAATGAAAACTCTAAAAGTAAAACACCTATGTTAGATGGTTTTGGTAGAGACTTAACCAAATTAGCTTTAGAGGATGTATTAGACCCAGTTATAGGTAGATCTCATGAGGTTGACAGGGTTTGTCAAATATTAAGTAGAAGGAAGAAGAATAACCCTATATTGATAGGGGACCCAGGTGTGGGTAAGACTGCTATAGCTGAGGGTTTAGCTATTAAGATAGCTAATGGTGAATGTCCTAGGACTTTGATCGGTAAACGAGTTGTAACATTAGATATGACTTCTTTAGTTGCGGGTACCAAGTATAGAGGTCAATTTGAGGAGAGAATTAAATCGGTAATAGATGAGGTTAAGGAGAATACTGATGTTATTTTATTTATAGATGAGATTCATACCATAGTCGGTGCTGGTAATTCATCTGGATCTTTAGATGCTGCTAACGTATTTAAACCAGCTATGGCTAGGGGTGAAATACAATGTATAGGTGCTACTACTATAGACGAATACAGAGAACATATCGAAAAGGATGGTGCTTTAGATAGAAGATTCCAAAAAGTTATGGTTAACCCAACTTCTTTGGAGGAAACTAAAGAGATACTTAAAAATATAAAAAATAAGTACGAGGATTACCATAAGGTTGAGTATTTAGATGAATCTATAGATGAAATTGTAAATCTAGCTGATAGGTATATAACCAACAGAGAGTTCCCTGATAAAGCTATCGATATTATGGATGAGGTTGGTTCTAGGGCTCAGGTATCAACTAAAACACCAAAAGAAATTAAAGATCTAGAATTAGCTATAAAGGAGATAAGAGATGAGAAGTCTAGTGTGGTTAAATCACAGAACTTTGAAAAAGCTGCTGGTTTAAGGGATAAAGAGAAGAAATTATTAGTTAAGTTAGAAGAAGCTAATGTTTCTTGGAGATTGAGTATTAATGAATCTAGGGTGGTTATCAAACCAGAAATGATTTCTAATGTTGTTTCTATGATGACTGGTATACCTGTTAGTAGGGTAACCGAATCTGATATAAATAAACTACTTAAAATGAGTGATACTTTGTCTGGTTCAGTTATTGGTCAAAGTGAGGCTATCGAAAAGGTTGTGTCCTCTATAAAAAGAAATAAAACTGGTTTTAGAGAACAATCTAAACCGATAGGTTCTTTCCTTTTTATTGGACCTACTGGGGTTGGTAAAACCGAATTAGCTAAGTCTTTAGCTGAAAGTGTTTTTGGTTCTTCTGATTCTATAATAAGATTGGATATGTCTGAATATTCAGAAAAGTTTAATATAAGTAAGATTATAGGTGCCCCTCCTGGATACGTTGGTTATAACGAGGGTGGTCAGTTAACTGAGAAAGTTAAGAATAAACCTTACTCCCTAATACTTTTTGATGAGATAGAGAAAGCTCACCCAGATATTTTCAATGTTATGTTGCAATTACTGGACGAGGGTTTTCTTACTGATGCTAATGGTAGAAAGATTAACTTCAAAAATACGTTAATCATAATGACTTCCAATATAGGATTGAAAGAGGTTCAGGATTTCGGTACGAAAATGGGGTTTAGTGATTCTTCTTCTAAAACAGATGATTTAGAGAATATTAAGAGTATAATCGATAAGAACATGAAGCGTACTTTTAAACCAGAATTTATTAACCGTTTAGATGAGATAATACATTTTAATTATTTAAGTGAAGATGATATAACTAAGATTATTGATATACAAATTAAGAATTTAGCTAAAAGGTTATCAGAAAATGGTTTTAAGCTTAGAGTCGATAAAAAAACTAAGTTATTCATTTTAAATGAAGGGTATGATAAGATTTATGGTGCTAGAGAAATAAATAGGACGATACGCAAGTATATAGAGGACCCTATATCAGATGAGATGTTAAATAAAAGATTACCTAAGTCTGGTTCTATATCTATAACTATGAATGTTAGTTTGGGTAGACCGAAAGTAACTCTTAAGGTAGAAAAATTTTAAGTAAAAACTAAAACTTAACGCAGTTGCGTACTATTTATATGTGTACTAAAATTACATAAATAAATGGCTACAGTAACAATATACCTTAGAAATGATTTAGGTCGAGCGCTCTCGTATACAGAGTTAGATACTAACTTCGAAAATATTAAAACGGTAATTGAAGACCTCGGTATAGGGGATCTTAACGATATCGTACTATTAAATCCTCAAAATGGGGATTTACTAGCTTATAATAGTGTGACTAGTGAATTTGAAAACACTAAGGATGTCTCTTTAGATACCCTTAGTGTTTCTAGTTTAACAGAAGACGTAAATCCTACACATTTCGTTTCATACAACAATAATACTGGTGAGTTTCAGTTTTCTGAAATAGTTTCTGGTACTAGTGGGACAGCTGGATCTTCTGGTCAGAGTGGTGTTTCGGGATCTTCAGGATCTTCTGGTTCTAACGGAACTTCTGGTCTAAATGGTGATAGTGGCGTATCCGCTTTAAGTGGTACATCTGGTTCTTCAGGGACAAATGGTGATGACGGTATTGCTGGTAATAGTGGTTTAAGTGCATTATCTGGTTCTAATGGTACATCAGGTACAAACGGAAATAATGGAGTTGCTGGTAACAGCGGTGCTTCAGCACTATCAGGATCAACTGGTACATCAGGTTCTAATGGGACTTCTGGTGTAGCTGGTAATAAAGGAGTTTCTGCTGTAAGCGGAACCTCTGGGTCTTCAGGAACAAACGGAAATAACGGAGTAGCTGGTAACAGCGGTGCTTCAGCGCTATCAGGGTCTAATGGATCTTCTGGTACAAATGGTACCGTTGGTGTCGCTGGTAACAGCGGTGCTTCAGCACTATCGGGTTCAAACGGATCTTCGGGTACAAACGGAAATAACGGGATTGCTGGTAACAGCGGCGCTTCAGCACTATCAGGGTCGACTGGTACATCTGGTTCAAACGGAACTTCTGGTGTAGCTGGTAATAAAGGTGTATCCGCTTTAAGCGGGACGTCTGGATCTTCAGGGACAAATGGGAATAATGGAGTCGCTGGTAACAGCGGTGCTTCAGCACTATCGGGTTCAAACGGATCTTCAGGTACAAATGGTACAGTAGGTATAGCTGGTAATAGTGGTGCTTCAGCTCTAAGTGGAACCTCTGGTTCAACTGGGTCTAATGGTACGTCAGGTAATAATGGAATCAAAGGTGTTTCAGCACTATCTGGTACATCAGGTTCTTCGGGTACAAATGGAAATGATGGTGTAGCTGGTAATAGTGGTGCTTCAGCACTATCTGGTTCAACTGGTACATCTGGTTCTAACGGAACTTCTGGTGTAGCTGGTAATAAAGGAGTTTCTGCTCTAAGTGGAACCTCTGGTTCTTCGGGTACAAACGGAAATAATGGTATAGCTGGTAACAGCGGTGCTTCAGCACTATCAGGATCTAATGGATCTTCTGGTACAAATGGTACAGCAGGTATTGCTGGTAACAGTGGTGCTTCAGCACTATCTGGTTCAAACGGTTCTTCAGGAACAAACGGGAATAACGGTGGTAATGGTAATAGTGGTTTATCTGGAACCTCTGGTTCTAACGGTACTAATGGTAATAATGGTAATAAAGGAGTTTCTGCTCTAAGTGGAACCTCTGGTTCAACTGGGTCTAACGGTACATCAGGTAATAACGGTAATAAAGGTTTGTCTGCTGTAAGTGGAACATCAGGTTCTTCAGGTACAAATGGAAATAACGGGGTTGCTGGTAACAGTGGTGCATCAGCACTATCGGGTTCAACAGGTACTTCTGGTTCTAATGGAACCTCTGGTGTAGCTGGTAATAAGGGTGTTTCTGCTGTAAGTGGGACATCTGGGTCTTCAGGAACAAATGGGAATAATGGTGTAGCTGGTAACAGTGGTGCTTCAGCATTATCGGGATCTAATGGATCTTCTGGTACGTCTGGTACGAATGGTGTGACTGGAGGTAACGGTATATCAAGGTTGTCTGGAACCTCTGGTTCAACTGGTTCTAACGGTACATCAGGTAATAACGGTAATAAAGGTTTGTCTGCTGTAAGTGGAACATCAGGTTCTTCAGGTACAAATGGAAATAACGGGGTTGCTGGTAACAGCGGTGCTTCAGCATTATCAGGATCAACTGGTACATCAGGTTCTAACGGGACTTCTGGTGTAGCTGGTAATAAAGGAGTTTCTGCTTTAAGTGGAACCTCTGGTTCAACTGGTTCTAATGGTACGTCAGGTAATAACGGTAATAAAGGTTTGTCTAGGTTATCAGGTTCATCTGGATCTTCTGGTACATCTGGTACGAATGGTGTGACTGGAGGTAACGGTGCATCAAGGTTATCTGGTACATCTGGAACATCTGGTTCTAACGGTAATAATGGTGCTAGTGGTTTATCTGGTTATTCAGGATCTAATGGTACAAATGGTACGAATGGTGTGGCTGGTAATAAAGGAGTTTCTGCTTTAAGTGGAACCTCTGGTTCAACTGGTTCTAATGGTACATCTGGTAATAACGGTAATAAAGGGATATCGAGAGTGTCTGGTACGTCTGGTTCGTCTGGATCTCATGGTACGGACGGTATGAATGGGTTTAGCGGAAATAGTGGTGCATCTGGGTCTTCGGGGTCTAATGGTACATCAGGTAATAACGGTGCTAACGGTGTATCTGGTATTGATGGAACTAACGGAACAACTGGTTTAAACGGATTTAGTGGTCTTAATGGTAATAACGGTGTATCTGGTATTGATGGGACTAACGGAACAACTGGTTTAAACGGATTTAGTGGTCTTAATGGTAATAACGGTGTATCTGGTAAAAATGGTACTAACGGTACGTCTGGTAATAGTGGTAATAACGGAGTTAGTGGGGCTTCAGGGTCTTCAGGTTCAACTGGTTCTAACGGTACGTCAGGTAATAACGGTAATAAAGGGATATCGAGAGTGTCTGGTACGTCTGGGTCTTCTGGTTCGAATGGTACAGCTGGTGTAGGTGGTGCTTCTGGTGTATCTGGAGGTTCTGGTACAGCTGGATCGTCTGGTAATGATGGTACTAGTGGTTTATCTGGTAACGTAGGTACTAGCGGGTCTTATGTCGATGTAATTGCTGGTGCTGGTTTAAGTGGTGGTGGTTCTTTGAATACGAGTAGAAGAATTGATGTCGGTGCTTCTAATGGTATTATAGTATTAAATGATAGTATTGCGGTAGATGTGGCATCATCCAATCCAGACGAATTAGTTTTTTGGACTGGTGATCAGTTTAAGGGTTGGGATGTACCATTTACGGCACAGCCTGACGGTATAAGTGGTAACGGACTTAATAGTATCATTGATTTGGATATAATTACTGCTAACCAAAAGTTCTTTGATATAGTTCACCCGACTAAAGGTGGGGAACACAGATTACAATACGCTGTTCTGGAAGGCCCAGAAAATGGTGTGTATGTAAGAGGTAAGGTTACTAATGGTCTTATAGAATTACCAGATTATTGGTCTGGTTTAGTACACGAAGATTCTATATCAGTACAACTTACGTCAATTGGTAGTTCTTGTCAACATTATGTTGAAGAAGTTTCAGTTAAAGAAATTAAGGTTGGTTGTGATTGTGGTGATGTTAATGCTTACTACATAGTACACGCAAATAGAAAGGATGTTGATAATCCAAGATTAGAGTACGTTAGAAAATAAAAAGAAAAATATTTATTATATATAATTAAAAATGGGAAATTTAGTAAGCAAAGCAGGTAATACGGTAAAGATAGTACCCGAATCAGGTACCCTTAACTTTTCGTACACTTCAGGTAGTACAACAAATAATATTGAGTTAAAGTATAGCAAAGATGGTACTTTAGGTTTTTACGATGATGATGATCAATTATTGATGTCGGTAGCCAAAGGTAAGGTAGATGTTAGGTCTGAACTTACGGTTCCAGTAGTAGCATCAATACCTACAAACGCTAGGGTTGGTTCGGTATACTTTAACAGTAGTAAAAACGCTATCGAATATAAAGGTAGTTCTGGTTCTGTTGAAACCATAAGAATAAGTAATAATGCCGATAATAGAATAGTTACAGCCACTGGTAGTGCTTCGTCCGTGAATGGTGAACAAAATTTGACTTTCGATGGTACTAGCTTACGTGTGACTGGTAATGCCGCTATTACTGGTAACGTTAATCTTACTGGTTTAACAAACGATAATAATTTACCACAATACTTAGTATATAACTCAAGTACTGGTAAAATAGCGACTAGGTATATATCCGATGGTACTTCTGGTAGTGCTGGTAGGGGTGGTTTTGAAGGACCTCAAGGACCTAAGGGTGATAATGGTACTTCTGGAAGGAATGGTAACAATGGAAACAATGGTGCTAATGGAAGTAGTGGTACTTCTGGGAGAAATGGAAACAATGGTAATCAGGGTATTCAAGGACCTAAAGGTGATAACGGTACCTCTGGGGTTAATGGTAATATTGGACCTATAGGTAACCAAGGTATTCAAGGACCTAAAGGTGATAAAGGAAACAATGGTGCTAACGGGAGTAGTGGTACTTCAGGTGTTAATGGTAACCAAGGTATTCAAGGTATTCAAGGGCCTAAAGGTGATAAAGGAAAC
>Ga0209771_1000309_pt1 | contig 32692 bp, 37 predicted proteins | sample SaaInl59LU_5_DNA_FD_184639 | JGI IMG/M metagenome (GOLD analysis project Ga0209771, IMG submission 184639) | Marine microbial communities from expanding oxygen minimum zones in the Saanich Inlet - ESP_59LU_5_DNA (SPAdes) (version 2) | ecosystem: Environmental > Aquatic > Marine > Intertidal zone... | reverse complement strand
CATTCAATGGAGTTGCCTCTACGATATTACCACCCTCTTCAATATCTGCACCATCCCATGGTAGGATAGTAACAAAATCCTTATAACGAGTTACGTTTCTTACTTCATATGTTACAAGTCCACTACCAGTTGGGTATCCACTAACTTGTACTCGTTCGGTATCTTCGTATGATTCTTTTACTTTAAATACCTTAACTCTATCTTTAACAATGTTTCCATTTAAATCCAAACGAGTTCTGATTGAGTGAGAACCACTCCCATATAATCCAAATCCAGCAACTGCTAAATCATCAGGTCCAAATCCACCAACTTGAGTAAAATCAGTTGAATCGTAAAATGAACTAAGAGATGCTGTAATTTTAGCATCGATATTAATTTCAAATCCACCCATCGTAGAACCACTATTTCGAGTTATAACTCCACTTTGGTTAGATGCATCTGTTGTTACATAAGTTCCTTCAAAATTATCAATTGATGCAGATACAATACTAAGTTCTTCCGTATCAATATATCCATCATAGAATGGTTGTTCGGTTGATAATTTAGTATCTTCACTTGCTGATATTAAAGATAAGAAAGTATTTTGTTCAGTTGTTAAGATAGTATCTTCTGAAGTATCAATAGTTGTTTCGTGATAATTTTCTTCACCACTCGGTCTATTCCATTTAGTTTTACTTCTTTCTAAAATATGTGGTTCAATTAATAAACCTTTAGCAACTTTAGCTCTTGCAGGTACTAATGATTCTAATTGGTCAAATAAAGTTCTATCAATATATCTTACTAATTGGATATACTCATTAAAGTTTAAATTATATCTTTGGAAATAATATTCTCTAAAGGTTGTTAAATCTGTATATGAATCATTATAATCATCAGATGGATTACCGATAAAATCATCAACATTGATTGGCCCTACTGAACGTAGAATATCCATATTGATTTCTTTTATTGGAGAAAAGAATAATCCTAACTTATCTGAATCAATTGGTGATTGATCAAATGATTTTTGAGTACTTCTATCTCTATATGATAACCCAATCCCACCGTCTCCAATTTCAGAACCATCTAAATTGTACTGATTCTCGAATCTAACTTTGTTACTATAATTAAATCCACTTTGAGGAACTTGTGCAGTTACAGTTCTTTCATATGGAGTATAGTTGTATGGGTATTCGGTAATTGAATCAAACCCACTTGCTATAGAAGATGTTGTATAAGTTTGTTTTATTGCAACGTTCTTAATATCAGAATAGGTTCCTCTATCCTTTGGATATTCAAAATCATTTCTAAATAATAAATCTTCAGAAGATGCAGATGAATGATTACCATTTATTGCATCGGGTAATAATGTATGATTTTCAATTACCAATTCATTCAATGCAGTATTCCATAATCTTATCTCATCAAGTGAACCCGTGAACGTTGTATCTCCAATAAAAATAGAGGTACCACTTTCCCATGAAGAACTCGGTGCAGATAAAGTTATGAATACTTCATTTCTGATTCTTTCTTGGAATCCTTCTTTTGCATAAAGTGTAAAATCACTATTACCTAAACTACCAGTTTCTCTATTAACAACGATTTGAGTATATTCATCGTTAAAGAATGGCATTGGTTCCGTTGAAGCAGATTCAGTACCAACTGTTAATTGGAATCTTGCAAGTGAGCCAGTATCTTGAATTACATCAACTGACCAATCGGAACCATATATGATTTGTTGGTCTTGTCTTATTTCAGAGTTAACTCGTACTTCTACTGAATTTGGGAAATCTCCTTCAAACGATTTCCATGGAATTTCAATTTTAGAAGAACCACTAATGTTTATCGAGGCAGTTCTATCATCATAAGTAAACTTAGTAGTTCCTCCTTTAGTAGTATCTCGCGGGCCACCAAATTCCATAACAGTTAACAATGAAGATGGTATCCCATAACAACTCATCAATGCATGTAATGCACGCTTGGTACCTTTGTGCTTTAAAAGATATGGTAAGTTATTTAATATTCTTCTCCAAATTTCATTTTGATTTGATTTACCAGATGATATAGATTTAGATGTTTCATCGATTCCTCGTTCATCCCTATCTGCATTCCAATTACCATATGCATATTGCCAAAGTGCTTGTGATTGAACACCCATATCAGCATCCCAACCAAGGGATTCTAACATCTGATAAACAAACTCATTACTAATACCATCTTGGTATTTATGTTCAAGTTTTTTACTCTTAGCAAGTGATTTGGTATATACCCAAGTAGTATCAAAGTGTTGACCCAACATATCAAAGAACAAAACAAACTCTTGTCCTTCATCATCATTTTGTACATGAAGTGGTAAGTTGTTTACTAATCTATGTTTATTATTATAATCATAATTACTAGCAGATGATATAATATTTTCATACCACCCAATAACTTCTGAACTTGTAGAATGTAATAAACTATCTGTTCCATTTTCCTTTGGATATGTTAAACCATTTATAGAAGAAGAAGTATATAAGAAATCTTCAAATGCATCAAACCCATTGATAGTATTGGATATTTGTCCATCTAATCTTTCTTTTTCTTTGAAAAGTGATATAGAACTTGTATATTGTGAACCTGATGTAACTAATGAAATTCTATCATTATAAAATTCAATAAGTTTTACTTTATAAATAAAATTTTCAACTCTTTCTTCTGCGGAAGAATATTTCACAAAATTTTCCCAATACCAAGAAGTATCACCGGTAGATTCTTTTATATAACCAGTATTATCTGAACCCATATATGTAAAAGATTCAGATACAAATTGTATATCTAACTTCTTTAAATCAAATCCACTACCACTTACAAATTGATTAACTAATCCAGTGGATGAGGTAGACCCACTTGCTATTAAATCATCATAAATCTGTAAACCAATATCATCCGAAAACTTTTCATTGAAGTTTGGTTGTAATGGAACACACTCTTCAACTGCTTCATCTATTACAGTTATACTTTCTAATAAAGGAATTGATTGAACCTTAGACATCCAAACTTGTTGGTTTGGTTGAACTGATTTTGAAAGAGGTTCGTATAATTTTAAAACTAAAGTTTTTACTTCTTTAGTTTTTTCTTCCCTACCAGTTAATGGGTCTACGACTTTATATTCAGAAAAAGTTTCGGTATCAACCCCCCATGTAGAAATAAGTTTATTATCACCCTCACCTAAATGTAATAAATGTGTAAGGTATTTGGAATCTTCTCGTTTAAGAATACTTGTATCAAATTGTTTAGAGATTACTTCTCTAATATCTCGAACTACATTACCTCTACGAAGTTTTAAATTACCTTTGTCAAATCTAATAGTAATTTCTTCTACTTTTCCTTGGAAGGTAGAATCACCCCTATCATTAAATGGAGAAAGTAATAATTTAAAATCTACAACATCAACATCTTCTGATAAGTTATCACCTGCCTTGGTAAGAACATCTTTAATGTTTAAGGTAAGCTGTCCTTGTGGGTCTCTTTTAGTATAGAGTTTGGTATCGTTAGAAACTTTACCAACCCATACATCAACCCAATCAGTATTTACAGATGCCCATGAGATTTTAAAATCAATATCATATCCTTTAAAATCTTCACCAATAATATTTTCAGGATAAGTAATGTGAGTTATATCTGGACCTGCAATTGATTTGGCATTGGAAACGTTTACAATTACCTTTTTAACATCACCACTACCACCATTACCAACTGGTTGTAAATATAATTCAAATTGACCTACTTTAGAAAAATCCGAAGAGGTTAACGATAGTGTACCATTTGCTGGTAATTCTCTCGTAGTATTTCCCAATGTATAAACTACTCTATTTGCATTAGAAGTGGAATATGATAACGATGTTCTTTTTGAAGCAAGATTAAAACTTACTACATTTGAACTTGTCGATATTGTGGGTTTACCAAACGTAGTTGGTGGTGTATTATTAATTGGTGCCTTAGATGCATTAACTATTAATGCATAAGTTGCATTTGGTTGTAATTTATAACTTTTTTTACTAGCAGTACTTGTATCAATCTTGGAACCATTTTTTCTAAGAACATATTCAAAATTCCATTCTCGTGCAATCTGATCATTCTTTGGTTCTATGCTAAAATTACCAGGACCGAATGATATTAAAGTATCATTGGGTACTGGTGCAGTTTGACCATCAAAGTTATATTTTATCAAATCAGCAACTTGACCAGAATCTGGAAATATTTCTATCTTATACTCATTTCTTACTGCCTGTTCTTCCGCAGGTATTACCTCTGGTGTTTCCCACAATGAAGTATCCCATTGAATAGAAAATGTAGAAGGGCCACTATCTGATTGTTTTATTGTACTGATAACTCGTCCATTTTTATACAATGAAACTGTTGGTTCCATTGGGATAATCGACTGAACATTATTATTAGTTTTTATGGTGTATATATCGGGGTGTGTTTTATTACCTTCTTTTAATTCAAACTTATGACCTCTAGCGGGAATATTTTTTGTTTGTATTGGTAGTACTGACCGTACATCTTCTACATTATCAAAATAAAATGCACCACGATTTGGACTCTTGGAAATAACAACTGTTATCAATTTATATGATAATTGTTTTACAACATTATCTGGTTGAACATCATTTAATAGTGTATTTAACTGATTAGTGTTTAAATTCCTAAATTCTGGCCCATTACCAAATCCAGCGTTAACATTTATATTAAAATTAGGATTTTCTCTTTTAATGGTTTCCGTTATGGTATTTAAATCAATACCAAAATCAGGTAAACCAATTGGAGAACCAAGACCTAATGTAGTAACACCCGCTCCAGCTAAATTTGCAACAGGATTAAAAGTACCAGAGAATGCAGAAAAATCTAACCAAGTTTGAGATGGTTCTATCCAATTCCACCCATTACGAATTTCTCCGTTGAACTTACCTGGGGTTGTTGGTTTTGTTTTTGGGTCTAATGCCATTTTTTATATTCCTATTTTTCTTGTCTAGGTTTAACAGTTCTTTTAATTGTTATACCAGCACCAGATACATTAGATGCTGCTACTGCATTGAATGTTTCCATCTCTTCATTTGAACGACCACCACTTTTAACGGGTACATTATTTTGAACACCTGCTACTGATGTTCCTGGAGTTCTACCACCAACTTGTGATAAATCACCAGTTCCACCAACTAATCGTTCTTTAGCGTTCATAATTCTATCATTGGTTTGTGTATTTGCTATTTGAGCAACTCCATTAATATTTTCCATTCTCACTTCATCATCAAATCCAATTCCACGAACATTTATATCTCGTTGGTCTGTAAAGATGTTAGGTGATTTTGTAGTATTCTTTTCTCTATCACCAAGTGGTATTACATATGTTATATCATCTTTGATTAATATTGAAGTATCATATTCAAGAGTTGGGAAAACTTCAAATGGTCTATCATCCTTTGGTGGTGCATAGATACATACTCCTTCCAATCCAAAGTTTAATGCAGCAGGGTCATTACACACTACTGGTTTTGGTGGAGGTGGCGGAGGTGGGTCTGATATTACATTATCTACAAACTCTTCTACTTTAGGTTCATAAACACATAATGATGAATCATTAATATCTGCATTTGGATTGTAGTTTAATGCATTGGGGTCTTTACAGCCAATAACTTTAGCAGATACTGAATCTGGTATAGTTGATTTGTATTGTGAATTACTTGTTACAGTTTTTAGAATCTCACCAACCTTATCTAATGTTTCCTGTTGTTCTATGGTTAATGAAGTTTCTTCTTGTATATTTCTTTTTGGTAAATAATACTCAATACAATTACCAGCGATTGTAGTAATGGTATCCATTATTTCATTTGAACCGAAACATAGTTGAGGTGTGGTTTGTAAAGGTTGTCCATATCTATTTGATAAGATATTATATTCTCTATTACCTTTATAATGATTAACTGCCTGAACAAATTTATCTTTAACGTTTTGTAAAAAGATTTCAAAGTTAGTTATTTTGAATTCTTCTTTAATTAAGTTAATATAATTTTGTCCAGATGATACACTTCCTTTTAAGGTTAACATTGATTCTAACGTTTTCTGAACATCAAATTGTTCTACAAACTCGTCCATCAATGGAAATACATCTGCAGCAAAAGTTTTTCCTTGAACCAAGCATTCGTATCTTGCTTCTAAATCTGAATTTACCTTTCCATCTGAATCGATTGTTGGTAAAATTCTAATCTCAGTTCTTGATGGAGAAATCTCATGTATCCATGTTGTATCATTTTCTCTACCGTCAGAACCCAATCTTCTATTTAACAAAGAAACTTGAGATTTGAAAATACCATTAGAGTATCCAGCTTCTTTAATCAACTTTTCGGTATCAATGAAGAATTCCTCAGCATTGTTGGATTTTATATTTTGTTTATTGATTTGAGATTTACCAAAATAAGTTTTTTCAGTATCATCATTATATTCAATATATCTTACAGTATTGCCTCCTGCAGATTCTTGCGGTAAGGGATTATCACTTGAATCATATAAGATAAATTCAATAGTATCACCTACGTTAATACCAAAGTAACCTTTGGAGATTTCTCTCTCAAAGATTTTTCTATCTTTGTCATTAACAAGGTAACCCTTATTATCTTCTATTTTTTTAAAGTTATCTATTGCCATTATAATTCACTTCCCACTACTGCTCGGGCATTACCACGCGCTGTCCATGTATCCTTACGTTTAACTTCTTTGAAATAATCCGCTTTAACACTAAAACTTTCCCCACTTGATGCGGAAATAGTAACATTACCACTTACAGTTGATTTTCTACTACCAGTACGTCCTAATGGACTCCATTTAAATGTTACATGACCAACTCCAGGTTTTTCATCTACTCTACCAGGTAAAGTTATTGAACCAGGTACTTGTAAAAATTTAGTTGCATCACCGGTCACACCAAGTGTAAATGTAACTGGTTCTTCATTAAAGTTAAATAAATTTAATCCAGTACCCTGTAATACATTTATTCTGTTATCATTTTCTGTTTTGATAAATAATTGTTTAGTTGTATCATTAAATTCACCTTGTGGAATTTTATACCCAACATTACCAACCTCATCAAATGAACCAGCTTGTCCATCAAGTGCAGATTCAGATGCTTGTCTTACATTCTGAGCTTCAATTTGTTGTTGTTGTACTTCAATTTGACCTTGTAGAGCCTTTATAATATTGTTTAAAGCTTGAATTTGATTTCTTAGTGATTCTTTTTGAGCAATTAAACCTTCTGTTTGGGCTTTAAGAGAAACACGTTCAATCCCCTCTTTAGTTGATTTAATTACTGCCTGTGAGAAATCTTGTAATAACGCAACATATTGTTCGTTAATTTGTTGAGATTGGTTTTCAGCAACAGTTTGCTGTAATTTAGCCGCATCAAGTTCTATTTGTAATGATTCGATTAGAGCACGCAATTCTGCAATAATAGATTCTAACTCTAAAACTTTAGCCTCCAATTCATTAATTTGAACACCACGTTCATCGTATAATCGTCTTAAATCATCATATAGTGGTTTAGGAACTACTGGTGGTTTAACTTTTTTAGGAGGACCAATAAGCTCATCAACAACAGTATCAACTGCCTTTACGAGTTCTTCTTCATTATATTTTGGCTTTTCAATTCTACCAGTTAATTCACCATCTCGTTCACCTTTAATATGTGGATATGGTGTATCAACTGTTTTTTTAGAACCAATGGTAAATGTATGATTACCCGTTACTTCGTCTTTGGAAACGATAGCACGAGAACCACTACTGATTAACTCACCTATTCTAAATTGATTATCTATTGCCATTTATTACTTTTCTATTGTAAAAGTTAAATCTTTATCTTCAAAGTATTCAACTACTCCATCTCTTTCAACTTTGATTTCTAAATAATAATCTCTTTGTGTTTCCCAATTTTTTAAATTAAGTTTAAAGAAGTTACCATTAGAATCACAACTTACTTTTGTGTAATCTGAAAAGGGAATAATCACCTCATCCGTAATTACATCTTTCACTTGATAATAAGTAGTTGACGGTAAGAATTTCACATCGTTGTAAGCATATAGATTAGTATATGTTTTAAGTGGATACTTCTCTCTACCGAACACTCTAATCTCAGGTGAACTACCAACCTTATATCTTGTTTTTAATCTCTTAAACGTTACGTGAATATCATCAGAGGTAAGTTCAGTAAGAGAACCGGTCTCAAAGGTAGAATCATCCCAACCAATTCTTAATTTAGGTTGATAGATTGTATTAGTTTCTTTACCAAAGAATTTTAGTTGTCCATAATCTTCAGTATCATTTTCTAAATTAGAATCGTGTTTGATAATCCAACCATTGTTTGGTAGTGAACCATCTAACCAAGATTGTAGTGGAGTGATAACATCCATAACTACATCTGAAGTTTCATATGAGAATGATTGAGTTGCAACTGATGAAGTGTACCACGTACCACCTTTACCATTAAAGGAACCAGTTACACCACTTTCATATATACCTTCTAACCAATCAGTTCCTGTGGTTTTTGTATTCCAAGTTACACCATCGGTAGAAATCTCATCGAAACGAGTTCCGATTCCCATATCCCAATCTTGATAAATTGGATGTGCGAATATTGTATAATCAACAGGTATTTCAGAAGATTCACATTCTCTTAAAATTAACTCCGCCGAACTCATAGTTACCTCACCACTTACAAGTGATGATGATAATGAATTGGTATCAAACTTAATTAATGAATGTGCAATATCTTTTAAGTTTCCATAATAAGTTTTGGAAACTTCTAATATCTCATCTAACCCAGTATTCTGACTAGGTTGTTGTAAGTATATGGTTGCATCTTTTGATGCTGTTAAAAATTGATACATTAAACAACCCTCCCTTTTATATCTTTATTTGGATACTTCACTTCAAACACCGAAGGGTCTAATGAAGGATATACCATTTTATTTTTAGTTGCAGCTTCAATATTATAAGATATATTTGAATAACTACCTTTGCAATTATTTACAACTACACACTTAGGTACAGATTGAACCCCCTCAACTCCTGCAATAATTAATTCTAATTCGGAAAGGTTTATTGGCATATTGAACGTCCAATTATCAATGTTAAAGTAATTTTGTACTTCAGATATACACTTAACAAGAACTTCTCGTTTATTATACCCACCATATACACGAATTTCAAAATCAACACCAATATTGATAATAAATCCATTTAATAAATTTACACCATCAGTTAACAATCGATATTCACCTAAGTAAGTTTTTAGGTTTTCTTTAATCGCTTGATTAAGTGTAGATAATTTTTTAGTAGAATCATACCCAAGAACATATAAGTTAATTGCAAATGGATTATTCTTCTCTTTAGAATCAGATTGTTTTCCTGATAAGAATGTATTTACTTGATTCTGTATTTCTTTTTCAGTTATACCTTCTTTTTCTTTTAATGATAATACTAACTCAGTAAATTGTTGTAAAGAGTTTGGGTCTGTTAGAATCGATGAAGGTGAATTATTATCCAACTCCCCATCGGGTGCACAATATACTTTTGCAATACCACCATATTTTGCCGGTAATGATAATGCTCGTACCTGATAATCCTTACGAGTTACAGCTCTGTTTTGTGAACCAAAGTTAGCCAAAGAGTTTTCTCTAATTTCATCAATCGTTTCCGCACCTCTACCGCCCGTTGCTGGTTCTTCGTTTTCAACTGCAATTGATGATTTGTATGAGTTATATACTGATAATTCATCCGCATCAAAAATAGTAGTATCTTCGTCATATTCTATACTATCTATCGTTGTTAATTCACCCGCACTTACATTTGATTCAACACCACCGCCAACTAAATATCTAACTGTTAATGTTGTATTTGCTGGTGTCTGACCATATGATTTGGTTTTTAAAAAATTAGAAGGGTCGAATGATGCTCCAAGATTATCAATAGATGAATTCAATCCTAATCCAACATTTTTAAAATTAGGTATTAATGTTTCATCTGATGTAGTAGAGTTACCTCCACCAAATACTAATGATGTAGTATTATCTTCATTTACTTGAACCGTAAATCTTCTTGATGTTTTTGTTAATTTTAAAATACTTGGAACCGAATCTTTAAATTGTGCTAAATCTTTATCATATTGTTCTGTATTGGCATAATCAACATAAACCATTTCTTGTGCAAGATATGGTACTTCATACCATTTGTTACCACTTGTGTCGCGAACATCGTAAATTTGAATTACATTGTTATCTCCAATTTCTATTTTAGAAAACTGTTCAGCACTTGTAAATGTTTTTGTAACACTTCTTAATTCTGCAGAAATAGCATTTACATATTTCTTAATAAGATAATTTGCAGGGTATCCTTGACTATCACGATTATATATGGTTACTTCTCTATCAGTATCATCTGAAAAGTCTACCAATTCAGTTGTTCTAAATGAAACTCCCGTATTGGAAACTACACTCATTCCTTCTTTAATTCTTAATAGATAATCAGTATTGGGTTCTGGATTTGTTTGTGCATTTAATACACCAACTCTTTGATAAATTGCTAATTTAACAACTGCAGGTGAAGTTACTTTTGGTTTATATCCTAAATATTGTGATAAAGCCATTACGTTAGCTTTATCTTCTGCAGTTGTCATTAATGATTCTTTTAAAGTATCATCAATATAATATCCAAGAACATCACCAAGATATGATGCCATTTCTATGAACATCATACCAGGTGAAGATTCGTTAAAATCAGTATAGGTTTGTGGAAAATATGTTTTAGAGTATTCAATTAGATTTTGTCTGAATTGTCCAAAATCTTTATTAAGATACTTTATATCCCTACCTTTATTTTTTTTATTTGTACTATTAAGTGCCATATTGTATTATCCCTGTACTGTAAAGGTTATTTCTTGTGTTTCTATATCATTACCAACTGTGAATTGTATGCTAACATTTGCTGTATGTCTATCTTTCATTTCATCACTCATATCAACTTCAATTGATTCTATGGTAATATATGGTAACCAAAAATTTACAGATTGAGTTATCATTTCTTGTAACCTACTCTCATACGTATCATCAAATGGTTCGAATAATAGTTCATGTAACCCAGTACCAAACTCAGGTTGCATTACTCGTTCACCACGAGCAGTTAACATTAAATTTCTAAGATTACTCTTAGCAGCATCATAGGAAGTAAAAGTTTGTTCAAACATAACCGCACCACGTTTGGTAGGAGATGCAATTCCATATGCAAAAGAATCAAAATCCGATTCAGTATCCTTTACAACTTTTCTACCAATTACGTAAGCCACTTATACTCTCCTATCTCTTGAACTTTTTAACAAGTTCGGAATTATCTCTATTCAATACTCTATCTAAAGCTGCTAACCCAGTTGATACACCTAATCCTTTTTTAGGTGCACCTTGTGAACTTACATCACCATATCCCATTTTATGAGCCATCTGTGCCCTTAGAGCATCAGTTCCACCTGCACCAAATGATGAACCCATATTAATTGTTTGGTCAATATCTGGTTCGGCATCCATGTAAGATGGTATGTGTGTATTTTCTTGAATTTGTTGTTGTGGTAATCTATCTAATACCGATGCACCACCACTACCAACTTGTCCACCACTTCTTTGTGCTGAACTAAATGGTTGTGTTTGATTCAGTATATCATTAAGAACTGGGTTCTTAGTGAATTTTCTTTGTTCTTGAACTTGTGTTCTTTCTTGTTGTAGAACTTGATTAGCTGCTTCGAATGGGTCTACCTCCTCAACCACTTGAGTTAGAGGGGCAGATACACCTCCCTTCAACTCCTTTAAATGTGATTTTAATTTAAGGTTCACTTGCTCTTCTAAAATCTTTGGAAAGGTTTTAGTTAAGAATTGTTCGTGTTTTTTAGCTACTTCAGCTTCTACGATTACTTTAATTAGTTTTGCTAATTTCTTGGAATCCATTTTAATTGTTTTGTTATTATCTTAATATAAATATATTCTCGTTGAGTTTATAGTATTTTAGCTAGGTAGTGCATATCCCGTCAATTGAATAAATCCAGGTAGTGGTGGTATAAGAGGAAATCCAAAATACAACGAAACGGTTGATGCCGAAAATTGTATCGATGATAAGTGAGTTTGTGCGTAGATGATAAATAAATCTAAGAACTTACCGGCATCATCTATTGGTTGCTCTGGTCTTGTTGTTGGCCATTTTCCTGGATTAGATACCACACCACTTGTTAGTGAAATATTTTGGAAAGAACCCATTACTGGTATTTGTGGTGGTACTTGAACTAAGGTTGCACCTCCCCAATAACCAATGATAGCTTGACCTATATCTTTTAACCATGTATGTTTACCAGTTTCACTTTTAGTAAATGCAATTGCACATGCAGCAATCATTAACTTTTCCATTACCTCAGTATTACCTGTTGCAACTGGTAAAGGAGCTCCACCAAAACCACGAGTAGTGACGGAACCCGTTTTCATAGCCATATCATATGCAGTAGTAAATTGTTTTGCAAACGCCTCTTTGGATTTAACTCCATTGGGATTATCCATGTAGGATTTCATCATATTTTTAAAGATATCCCAAGACATAATTTATTCTGTGTAGTTTAATGTAGAAAGTGCATCTTGCAACTTTGACTTTATATCATTAAAAGTTGAACGATTTGTAGGACCAACTGCAGAAGGACCTGCTGGTGTGTTATACACTTGTTGATTAATTGCATCAATAAGTTCTCCTAACAATTCTACCAAAGTATTTCCCCTAACTAAAGGTTCTTGTGTTTCGGTGGTATTTAGTAAGATATTACCATCACCAGTAATAATTGTTAAATCAGAATCGTTTCTATCAGTAGTAATGTTTACATCATCACCGAAATCTAAATCTGCACCACCGTTACCATTATCAATTGTAAACTTACCATCGGAAATAAATCCATAATTTCCTTTAGAATAAAAAATCATCTCCTGTGATTTGGCAGATATTATAACTCGTTCTGAGTTCAATAACATTTGGTCAAACCCTACATATTCCTCGGGTAATTCAAACTTAATTGGGGTAGTTTCAAAATCAGAATTACCACCATCATCAACAAGACCTGGTTGGAAATCTAATTTATAATCATTAGATGATAATAAAATAGTAGAACCATCTTTATTTATATCCTCTTCAACTAATTCATTTTTCTCAAGGGTAGACAAACTTTCATCATTCTGTCTATTTCGAATAATAATGGTTGGTGAAAATAAATTATCTGTATTATTATATCCACTAAAACGAATTGATTGACCAAATCGTGATTGTATAACTTTATCACCTTCATATAAAACAAGTTGATTTATATCAGTAGGTTCAAAATAATCACCTAATTTTGCTTTCCTCTCAGATGAATCGGATGATGCTGCAGGGGTTTTAGTTTGTGATACTTCTTTGTAATTACTTGCTTGATTAGAAGGAGTTTCGGTATTTGGCGATAGTGTTTGTAACTTATCTTCTTGAGAATTTCCTCGATTGATATCCCTATTAGGTATTCGAGTATAAAAGGGAGTTCCCCCTAAATATATTAATGCTACAGTTTCACCAACTAATGGTAATCCTTCCGATGGGTCGAATGGTGCGTATGGTTCTCCATCAGAATCTGCTGAAGAAAAATCTGTGTGTTTCCTGATAATTGCATGACCAACGTAAGAATCGACAGGTTTCGGATTAGTTTCCGAGTCTTGAATTTCAGGAATAAATACATCATCTGCATTTAAAATAACATGAGATACTACACCTGAATTATTTTGTTTGGTGTTAGATATGACACCTTGGTATCTACTACGTGATGATGCTTCCTTTCTTCCCATTACTTACCTACCTTTTGTTTTAACTCCTCAATTTCGTTTGTAAGTTCATCTACTTTTATATCTTGTTCATCTGCTACTTCATGAACCGTTTCTTCTAATTCTTTAAGAAGTTGCTCTTTTTCTTCATTAGATAAAAAACCAGCATCACCTTCTGCTTTGTGTTGTGCTCCAATAATTCGTTGAGCAATTGCTGCCATCTTAACAAGTGAATCATCATTCTTAATAGATGAATCAATTAAATCTCGTATAATAGGACCCATCACTGCCATATCACCTGAATGACGAATAAGCTTTTTCATCTCAGCAATCAATTCAGATATACGAAGTTTCTTTGTTTGTTGGTTATCGTAGATATCTTTAAATAAACCACCCAAGTTCTTTCCTGGGAATAATTCAAAATCTGTACTCATATTTTAATACATTAGTTCATTGTATAAATATAGTAAAACAAAAAACCCTCCGTATTGGGAGGGTTTTATCATAGTCACTTTAATCTACGACTATGGTTTATCATTAGATGCTAAACGTGTTTCTAAACGTTGAACCTTTCTACGGAGTTGTTCCATCTCTATGTAAGAATAAGTATATCGTTTGTCACCTTTTGGTTCATACCAAACTAATTTTCCCATATCGTATTTTGCTTTCGCGTAATCCGATTTCCAAATACCATCTTGTACGTATTTGTTTCCATTGTAAATTAAGGTACCCTTTTGGATTCCATCGTTTACTTTAATTTTTTCTTTGATTACTTCTATCTCTTGTGAGAAAAGTGCCGTTGAGATTAGAAGAAATAATAGTGTAGTTAATTTTCTCATAATAAATCCTCTTTATTATAAGTATATCAATGTTAAGAAAAGGTTAAGTAATGTTAAGAGAATGTTATCTAATCTTCTTCTTTACGATATAATTACCAAGAACTAAGGTATCCATTTCACAATCTAAGAAAGTTTTAATAGCCGTTAGTGGGTCTAATACCATTGTCTGGTCTTTCAAGTTGAATGAAGTGTTAAGAACCATTGGATAACCATTATCCGCTTGGAGTTGTTGTAGTAACTTATACATTCTTCTATGGTGTTGGTTAGATACTGATTGTATTCTAGCCGAACCATCTACGTGAGTAATCGCTGGTAAATACTTTTGATGTTCTTCTTTTACCTTTACCACTTGGTTCATATAAGGAACCGTTTTATCGTATTCGAAATAACGAGTTTGTTCTTCTAACTTTACCATTGGTGCAAAAGGTCTGAATCCTTCTCTCTTTTTAATCACACGATTTACTCTTGCCTTCATTTGTGGGTCACATGGATTTGCAAGTATCGAACGATTACCTAATGCACGAGAACCAAATTCCATTTTTCCTTCGAACCAACCAATTACATTACCTTCAGCAATTTGTTTAGATATAATAGGAATTAATTCAGAATCAATTTTATAAACACTATAAACTTCTTTCTCCATTTCTTTCAATGCAGATTCGATATTTTCACGTGAATAAGAAGGACCTAAGTAAGGATTAACATTATCAATTCGTGGTGAGTTAGGATTGGTTCTATAAAAGAATTCTAATGCACAACCAATAGCAGAACCAGCATCAGATGGTGCTGATGGAATCCATAATTGTTTGTATAAAGATTTCTCTAAGATTTTCCCATTAGCCGTTCCGTTGTATGCACATCCACCACTTAAACATAAGTTGTGATTGGAACGTGATACATATAACTTATCAATCAAACGAAATAAAAGAAATTCGTATTGATGTTGTAAGGTTGCTGCTAAATCTTTGTGTTCTTGTGTAAGTTCTTCTTCTGGAAATCTATTTGGTAAATCAAATAATGAAGATAACTTTTCATTAAACATATGGTCATCAGACCAATCGTATGTAAAATATTTCATATCCAATTCAAAACCACCGTCTTTAGTAGTAGTGTAAAGTTTCTGAAATTGTTTTAAATAAGTTTCGTGATTTCCATAAGGAGCTAATCCCATTACCTTATACTCTCCTTCGTTTGGTTTGAATCCAAGAAAGGCAGTAAATGCAGAATATAACATCCCCAATGAATGAGGGAAATTAATCGATTGTAGAGGGAATAATTTATTTCCTTCTCCATAGTATAGAGAAGTTGTTTCCCACTCTCCTACGCCATCTACTGAAAGAATAGAGGCCTTTTGGAAAGGAGAAGTATAGTAGGAATATGCAACGTGAGATAAATGATGGTCACCATATTCAATATCTACATAAGGATGAGTGATATCAAGTATCTGTTGTTCGATTTCTTCGAACTTTTCTTTATTACGTTGGATAATTTCTAAACGATGTTCTTTTTCTGATTTAGGACCACGTTTAGTTGATTTCTCAATTCTATCTAATTTTAATTTAGGATTATCATAAAATACAACATCGGTAATTTCTCTACCATCTACGTTGAATTCTTTATATAACCAATTGATAGTATTGGTAGGGAAGGATGAATCATGTTTGATACCTGTGAATCTTTCTTCTTCACATGCACCTAAAACTTTTCCATCTTTAATTAAGGCTGCAGCTGAATCATGATATCCACATGATATTCCTAATATATAACTCATTTGGTTTTTCTTTATATATAAATATATTTAGATTTTAAAATTAAATTTATAAAATACTATTATTGAATTGAGAGTATTTTATAAAAAATCTTCATCTATGTATGGATTAGAATCTATATAATCATCTTGAGTAGGTGCTTGCCAAAATTCTTTCTTCTTTGGTTCTCTAAATTCACCATGTTCAAGATAATCATTTAACATTTTTTTCTGATGTATCTTCATTGTATTTACAACTTTGGTAATGTAATGAGTTTTACAATCTGTCATTTCTCTTACCAAAAGATAAAGATGTTTTTTATTAAAGTTTTCGATATACTCACTTCTACGAAATAATTCAAGAATAGCATCTGCAATTTGTAAATCACGTTTCTTAGTAAAAATAGAATTTAAATTCTTATCCCAATATGAAATCATAATATCTTTAAATTCTCTAAACTCACCTGCTTCAGTTGTATCATCAAAATCATTTTCAGGATTCCAAGTTTCAGGCATTTCAGAAATCAAAGCATTCTGTTTCCATCTTTTGTAATTACCATTGTTAGCTAAAATCAAATGATTCTTGGCAATGATAGTAAAATAAGAAAAGGCTCTACCTTTATCTGGTTGAAACATATGCATCTTTTCTACCATAGTAGATACTACCTCAGTTTGCATATCCTTTTTAGGAACATCAAAGTATGAAAACTTAAATGTATTAATTACATTCTCTGCTAGTTTTTCAAATGGATGTTTAATTCTTTCTTGATAAATTTTAGACCTTTCTTTTGGGTCTTTACATGCATTGTATTCTTCGATTGCTTCTTGTGCAGGTGTACCAAAATATATTTTGGATTTCTTTTTTCTTGGTCTTGGCATTATTATAATTGTTCGTTTAAATCTTCTACTATTTTTTTGAGTTGGTCAAAAGTTACACCAACCTCATCATCTTTTTCAAATGCTTGTCTTGTATCAATCTCTTGCATTTTCTCAAGAGCAGTTAATACTTTAGATTGGGTATCTTTAATAGTCCCAACTAATCTATCCTCAAGTTGTTCGTTCTGTCTTAGTAGATTCCGAACACCTATAAGGAATAATAGATTAACTACACCTGATGTAATCAATCCAATTAAAATATAATCCATATTATTCTAAATTTAATTCATAACCTGAGAATACTTTCATATAACGAGTAATAGGTGTTCCATTACCATCTTTGAAAACTTCTCCCTTTCTAAACCACTCAATCACATTACCAGCTCCACCAAGATGTGCAGCTGCTAGTACACCACTTTCGGTAACATATACTCCATGTAATATTGTGTTATTGTATTTCCTAATATATCTTCTAAGAGTTCTCTTATTAGATTTAAGTAACCTCGTCATTGCCTCTTCTTGTAAAGTAGGTGAAGATAAAAACTTCTTCTTAGTAGTTTTAATACCGATTGATTCTAAGGTAGATAAGTGAAATTGGTATCTACCCATATAACCCCAACGATTTACTATTTCATATCGATTACCACTTTCAAAGTTACCAATGTTTCTTAGAAAAGAAGTATGATCTTTCAAATTGATTTCAACTTTAGGAACCTCTAACTTTGGCATAATAACTTTGATTGCCTTTGGTTGTGGTATTTCTATTGGAGTTTGCCATTCTAAAATTACTTCATGGGCCTTGAATGCCATTAGAAAAAATGATATGGTAATGATAAATGATAAAAAAAAGTTTCTCATATGAATAGTTCCTTGATAATACTTCGTAACAAAGATACGAAATTATTATTACATAACCAAATGTTTCTTCAGATTTTTAACATTCTCCTATGGGACCGAAGTGCAATGCCCCAAAATCTATTTCAGATTTTTGTTGTTCTTTGATTTCTTCTATGTATTTTTCTTGGTCTAAAATATAATCATCGATGACTCTATTAAGTTCTTCATCAGTAATTACATTTTTATCCACTAAAATATCACATAGAGCATCGATTATAGCACCTTGTTGTAGAACTTGTCTTGCTAAATCTTTAATTATTTCTTGTGATACTGAGCTCATCTAATAAATCCTTTAGTGTGTTAATATCTTCATCTCCATAAATTATATCTCCAAATCCTCTTTTTATAGAATCTGGATGATAACCCATGGCGTACGCCATTCTTACACACATAACCTTGTACTCTGTGATATTCATATCATCTGGTACGCTTAATTCGATTTCATTAGCCTCTCTATTCTCCTCAATGAAATCTTCCTCTGTATATCTAAATATAAGTTTTCCCATTTTTAATACAAATTATAAGATTTCACATCCGATTGCAAGTAGTGGTTCTGCCTTCTTGTACTTCATGAATTCAGTTTTACCATCAGGTAATTTTACCATTACTCGTTCGTTTCTACCATATTTTTTAGGTGCAGTTATCGTTGCAGTATATCTTCTAACTTTATCGGTGATTAGAATCCCATTAAGGTGGTCTATCTCGTGTTGAGCACAAACTGTTTCTAATAACCCCTCATCGGAAAAGAACTCGTTAGAATCCTTCCATTCAGTTGAATCAGGTGAGAAGATTACAGTTCCTAAGTTATCACATTCAACTGTAAAGGATTTATGTCTAACTGTTTTAACTGGTTTCTTCATTGTTTTATCCAATGATAAACATTGTTCTACATACGCAACAGTTTCCTTAGAAACTTCAGTTACAACTGGGTTGATTAAAACTAATGGTTCTTTTACATTGATGACACATGCACGGACATCTAACCCAATCTGATTTGCAGATAATCCAATACCACCAAATTTAGTTAATCCTTTTAATAGTTTTGTAGAGATTTCATCAATCTCTTCTTGTGTCATTGGTTTACTCACTAATGGAGTTTTTAATTTACTCGGATTCTTTATAAGATTCATCATCAAATATTGTTAATTGGTTTGTAACTAATTTTCTTGTTTTACTATCTTCACCCCATCCACGAACGTAAACAGTTTTACCACCATCAGGTGATTCAAAGATTTTAGCATCTTTCATTTCTTCTTTTAGAGTATCAAATGATTCTCTGCCTTTTAAATAAAGTTCTCGAACTTTACTTCCGAGTTCCATATCATTAGGATACTCATTTACTAATTTTTCTATATCCATATTATTCTGTGATGTTTAAATACTTTTCTAATAACCAAGAAGATGATTGAATCTTTTCTCCAAGACCATCAATAAGTTCAATACCCAATCCTTCACATATAGAACGCTCTGGTATCGTATCATTATTTTGGTCTCCCCCATTTGCAAATGAAAGTTGCATTGCATCTCCAAATTTTCTAAACATCAGTTTTAATGTTTCTATCTGGGTACTATCTTCATCAACTGATATCCAAGCCATATCTACCATATGTAATGCTCGTATAATTCTTATTCGTTCATTCTCATCTTGAAAAAATTTAGAACCTTTTAATTCACGCTGTTTATCATTATTTACAATAACAATTAGAATATCACCAAGTTCCTTTGCAGATTCAAATAAATCCAAATGTCCTTTATGAAGTGGATTGAAATATCCACTAACTATAATTACTTTTTTCATATATTATTATTTTATAATATAAAGATACGAATATTTTTTAAGTTATACAAATTTAATTATGAATAATTTATGTTTATCCTTTATATACTACAAATATAATCAATTTATTCTAATTATCAAAATATTATACAAAAAAAATCTACACAAATTTCTTTATGTAGATTTTTTTATTAAGGGTAAAAATATTTTAAGATAAGTGTTTATCTTTAATCCTCTGAACTACTTCTTGAAATGCAGTAGCACATTTACTCTTCACAACATCTGATAGTGGTTCGATTCTCGAATATATAATTTGATTTTGTCTTTCTTTAAGTTCGGCCATGATATATTTCCTTTTTTATTGTTGTTTTTTAATATTGTTTTTTATTATGTACTAATATTCCATTGGCATAGAAGTTCTGATTATTCTCAACACCAAATATATAAGTTTGTGTATCTTCTGATATCAATTCTTCAATTGAAGTAATTGTAACATCTACATCACCATCAAGTGGATAGACGAAATCACCTACTTTTATTCTAGTAACTTCTGTTGGTAAATCATATACATCATTAGTCAATTCAGGTGAATATGATGCTAATACTAAATCATTTACATAGAATGGGTGGTCATATGTAGATGTTATTTCTGTTCCGTTTGAGAATGTATATTTAACTAAATCATTATGAATTGGTTGGTTTAAATCGGTTACTTCATTATGTTCTTGAATTCCACTTTCTTCATTATAGGAAACAACAACATCACCAACAACAATATCTTCAATATTTTTAGTATCTCCATTTGATAGTGTAACTTGAGTTCCAGCTACAAAGCATCCACTACCACCAAAGTTAAAACCACATGGTGGACAACCACTATCACAATAATAATTACCACATGGTGCCCAAGATGTATAACAGTACGTACATACATTATGCATCAATGCATATTCATCATTATTTACATCTACCATGAAATAATCGTATGGTTCAAAGTCTAAGTTATAAATTTTAACACTATCCCAAACTACATCTAATGATGTAATTTCTTTCTTGGAAACATTGTTGGTAGTTTTATTAATGGTAATAATTTTATCACCTACTAATAATTTGTTAACAAATTCGAAGTTAGTATCAAGTGAACCAGAACGCTCTATTACATATGATGTAGATAGTGTATCTGTCCAAACTTCACCATTATCCAACGTTATTTGAACAAACACGCTTTCAACTTCTTGTGATTCGGATGAAATCAACGATGATGAAACGTATGATAAAGAACCAGATATAGTGTCTACTGATGTATATGAGGTACGTGGATCATGTTCTTCACCACTACCACCGACTATCCAATCAAAGTTGGCAGTTTTAATTATATCACCTTCTTGTATTTGAGTAACGTTAGATATACTCCCATCAAACATTAAAATATCAGATTCTTCATCCGTGTGATAACGTATCGTCCCAACTTCCAAGCTTGAATTTTGATTTAAGAATTTACTTCTACTCTTTTTAGTTAAATCAACTCCATTTTCGTAAAACTCATTATCACAAAATGTTAATGGTACTACTGAAGAGTGAGTATATCCACCCAAACTAATGGTATCTAAATTAGAACCATAGATAATATCAATACTTCTAATTACACTCCAGTACCCATCAACTACATTTGAGTCATCTTGAATAAATTCTTGTATTAAAATATCAGAATCTAAATTAGATTTTGCAGAAGCTAATTGTTCGGTTGTGGTATATTTTGATAAACGAGGTAACGCCTCTCTATCATATTGTGGATATCTAGCCTTTTGTACTGAGTTAGGATATTGGGAATCATTTATATTCAATGAATTAAACCCATCGAGTGATAAATCATCCGATGAAAAGTAAGTATCAGGTATGTATGACGAACCACTCATTAAAGAAAAGAATTCAAATTTATCAGCACAGTATGTTGAATCTACAAGTGCAGATGTATCATATGCTTGACGTAAGATGAATTTATTATCTGTATCTTCTATTGCAGGAACCGTAACAGAGCCGCCTGGCACTACGTGTGGAGTATATGATATACCCAACTCGGTACATTTTTCTTTTATTTTATCTTCAAACACAAATTCCACAGCTCCATTTGGTGCCTGTGACTTTTCATCTACATATATAAAGTGAAATTCAGTTATATTGTTAGATATGAGTACGTTAAATAGTGCATCGTAATCTAAAAATTCTGCACCTCTATTGTAGATAGCAGCATTAGTATTAATTTCTAAAATTTTTACCGAATCACCACTTTGAAGTAAATCAGTTCCTAGTATTGTAGCCTTCATATTTTTCTATAAGGGTTTTATGTTATAGTAATAAATATAAACTTTATTAAAATAAGGTACTTGTTTTCTTAATACTTGTATTAAGATTATGTTTTTTATCTACATTTTCCCATTTTTCAAGAGGACACGGGTTTACAACGGATGAATATACTTTTTTACTTAATGGACATCCACACTCACCACATATTAGAGTCCATTTTTTATTTCTAATTAATTCTTGCCGAGATGGGCATGAACTACATACATCATATCTATCATTTGCACGTGATATTTCATCATCGGTTGGGTTAAATGATTTTATCCAAGAATCCAATATATCTTTAATATTTATCATCAAAATAAAGATTTTGTAATTTGTTTGAAATTACCTAAACCAACAGTAGAATAATTATAAGAATCAAATATTATTTCAGTATCATCTATATCAAAAATTTCTGCTATCTTAGGGTTATCAAAGTATTTTAGTTTTAAATCATGAGTAAGTAACTTAGATAAGGTTTCTGGAAGTTCATGGGATTTATACTCTTTCCAAAAATCAGTATCTTCTCGTTCACATAAATAGTGATATTTTATAAAATTATAAACTTGGTTATTGAATTTTTGTATAGATTCATTATACCAACTTCGTAATTCTTTATTGAATTTGGTTTTACGTAAATTATTTAATTGAGCAATAACTGTCATTATAGATGTTGCCTCGAGTGGTTCGAAGAATCCACTACTTAATCCCACTGCAACTGAATTACCAATCCAAACATCTTTAAAATAGCCAGATTCAAATTGAATTTTTCTATTTACTTCTATTTTTGTTTTAAGATACTCTTCTACTTCAAGTTTAGCATTTTCCTGATTTATATATCCATCATCAAATACATAACCACATCCCCATCTATCTTGTAGAGGAACCATCCACATCCACCCATACTTCATAGAAATAGCACGAGTTCGTGTTTTACTATCTATGGTATATTCTTCGGAATCGGTTAGTGGTATTCTAAATGGTATTGCAGAATTAAGAGTTAAGTGGTCTGTGTGAGAAATCCATTCACTATTTAATTCATCTCCAATTACCAAACGTTTGAATCCACTACAATCTATTATAAAATCAGATTGTATTGATGAACCATCTTTTAGATGTATTTTATTTATATCATCACCATTTTTATCAAATCCAATTACATCACCTTCAATATGATTGATACCACGTGATAATCCTAATTCTTTAAAGTAATTTCCAATTTTATTATTATCAAAATGATATGCATAACTTAATTTTGAATCTTGGTGAAAGTCATGATTAAAGGATGAATCATCTCCCGGCCAACCTTCAAATGCTATTCCCACCTTTTTAGTAGCTTTTGTTTTAGTAATAAAATCGGTTTCATTGATACCCAACTTTTTAAGAAATGGTACTATATTAGGTGTAGTACCCTCACCGACACCAATTACTCCAATTGATTTACTTTCAATTAAAGTTAAATTTATATTTTTAATTTTGCGATTAAAAAATAATGCAGATAACCAACCGGCAGTACCTCCACCAATAACAACTATATTCATCATAGTAATGATTTCTTTTCGTTTTTATTTTCTACCAACTTGACCCAATTTACAAGAGAGTACCTAACCCCACTTGTTATAGGCTTTACTTGATGGAGTGTATATGATGGAAACATATATAGTGTACCTAATCCACGTTCTAATGTTATTTCATTATCATCGATATTTAATTGTAATTCACCATCAGTATATTCATCGTTTAATTGAATAACCGTTGAGTAGAATCTATTAGAAAACTTTGGATTATTTATATCACTATCTCTATGCCAATTATAATATTCACCCATAGTATATTCAGTAAACTGGAATGGTTGTAATCCAGATACGGAAAATCCCTTTACTTTAACTGAATCTATTAGTATAGTTTCTAATCTATTATTTAAAAAACCCAAATCATCTATAAATGCTACCGAAGATTTTCTTGATTTGAAATTTACTTCACCATCACGAACTGTTGCATTTTTTAACGTAAGTTCTTTTTTACATTTTGATAATATAGAAGTACATTCTGATGTGGTTAGAAAATTTGGTATGGTAAAGTGTTGATACATATTATTAAAATAAAGATGTTGGTTTTGTGTCAATAACAGTATTGAAGTTTACAACATACCTATCAGTAATTGTTGGGTATGATGAATGGTGTGGTAGTAATCCATTAAATATCACAACTCTACCTTTTTTGGGAGAAACTTGTTGTTTAAATTTAAATTTTTCAAATTTTCTACCCCTCACTAAAGGTTGCCAATTTTTTAAATCAGATGGGTCTATCTCATACAGACAAGTATCTCCATCTGTATCATTAACATAATATACAATAGATATATGTTCCTCATACCTATCTATATGTAAACTCATAATATCATCAAAATCATTATCAACTACTTCTAGTTTATTTATCTTATATCGATAGTTTTTTAAAATTGTTTTACCAATTTTTTTTATAGCAGTATCTTCAATAGTTTTTAAAATAATATCAATATTACTATCCAACTTCGTTGGTACTATAACCGATTGTGGCATATAAACCTCATCACCAAAATATTGAATATTGTTATCTTTTTTAAACAATGAATCATTAGTTAAAAAATATTCTTCTAAAATATTCTGAGATTCTTTATCTATAATATCATCAAATACATAAATTCTATCTATCATCTATTTTAAATTATGTAATCTTTCGATTTCGTTTTTATATTTTCTAATATCCATTTAAATCAATTTATTTGAATCTAGTAATTCTTTTCGTAATCTCTTACTTAAATCTGGAATAAATTTTAGTCCTTGTAAATCAATTGTATCTGATTTGTAATATAAGTCATCGTAATAGATTACATCTATACTTAACTTATCAGATATCATATTAATCCATCTAGTACTTTCTTCAGCATATCCTTTAAAATATTCTATGTTAGATTTAGTAACATGTTTTTTTTTAAATTGTTCATTATATACCCAATCAACATGATTATTTTCCTGTCTTAATTTTAAATTAATTAGTGCTTCTATGTATTCATCTGTATGATATCTATCTAATAGATATACCTTATCAAACTTAAATTTACTAACTCTATCACAAATAATACTAATAGATTCATCAATTGATATTCCCATTTCCAAATGATAATAGTAATATAAATGAGAAGTGACTAGCTTAACAGATATATTATTTTTTGATAAAATATTATCTAACCTACCATTCATCTCAGGTTCGTGATAATGTGTTAAATTGTACCTATTGGCAAGATATTCTGTAAAATATTTACCACCAGAGCGGGGTGATGCAATAGTTAAAATTTTCATAAATAAGTATCTTATTTTAAATTATGTAATCGTTCTATTTCATTTTTTATTTTAATATTCCACGGTCCCCATGTTATATTATCCAATAACCACTTTCTATAATAAGGTGGTATAGATGCAACAGGTTTGCCTGAGTATTTACCAAAGGTCATATAAACCTTTTCTATCTCACCTTCTTCATTTCGTTTTTCAGAAAGATTGATACCACCTTCCAAATGAATACCGATTTCATGCATTGGTATTCCAGTAATTTGTTTTTTATTCTCTCCATATAGTTCCCAATTTTCTTCACCATCTTGTTTGTAATACAGTGCTTCTACTTTTCCAAACTTCTCTACTGAACCTACGAAATCTACCACTAAACAATCTTTCTTGTTATCATGGATACGTGTTCCTCTACCAACGAATTGATACCACCAAGAGATAGAGGCGGTTGGTCTACCTGTAATCAAACAATCTAATTCTGGGTAATCGAATCCAACTGTTAGTACGTTTACTTGTACAATAACTCTGATTTGTTGGTTTCTGAATTCCTCGATGATTCTTCTTCGTTCATCTTTTGGAGTTCCACCATGTACAACTGCTGCAGAAGGAATTCTCTTAGCAAGATTTGTTGCTTGTTCTATGGTTGGTACTGCAACAAGAATTGATTTTCTATTTTGTAATTCAGCAATCTTCTTTACAATTTTATTACCAATGTTTTGGTTCTCATATGAACGAGCAATAGAATCATTGGTATATTCAGCACCACTTGAATTGTAAACAAGAGCACCCGTATCGAAATCATATGATTGATATTCCAATGGTGTCCAATATCCTAACTCAACAATATCTTGAATCTGAGAAACGTGGAGGATGAACTTAAAGAACATTCCATGTTTACTTTTATTGGTTAACATTACCAACTTAGAATAAGGACCAGTATCTCCCATATTGGTTTGTAACTTTAAAGGAGTAGCGGTTAAACCAAGAACATGAGTTGCTTTCATCCCATCAACGAATCTCCTGAGTTGTCCTGATTTAGCACGAGGGTATCTATCACATTCATCGATAATGATTTTAGTTACCCCTAACTCTCTAAATTTACCTGCTATCTTAATGATAGAACCAATGGTTGCATAAGTAACATCACCCAACTCTTTACTTCCCATTGAGGCAGAGTAGATTGATGCCTCACCACCTAAAGTGATAAACTTGTTATAGTTCTGTTCTAATAATTCTTTGGAAGGTTGGAGTACAAGAAGTTTCTCACCAAGTTCTTTGGCAATAGCTGCTATAACAATCGATTTACCGAATGCCGTTGGGGCAACGATAATCGAAGGTTTCATCTTAGGAGTTTTAAAAAACTCTACACCAATCGCAACTGGTTCTACTTGGTTTTCACGTAACTTCATTATATGAGTGTTTTCACTCTTTTATTTTTTCGTAATCGTTTTGATGAATTTGAATTAAATAATTCTTCATAATAGGTTACTTTTAAATTTAATATTTTAGCTAACTGATTAATATCATCGTTAAGTTTAGTTATCAGTTGGTGGGTTTTCGCTAAATTAGGAGTTTCTTCCCACTCATAATCGTCATCCATCTTAAACCCATTTTCAGCATTCCATTTTAAATATGCATAAGACTCAGATACTGCTATCAAATCTTTACGAGATAATAATATTACTTCATCAAAATTTTTTGAAAATTCTGTATAGAACTTTATCAAATCATTTAATTGAGGTTGACCTATTAAGGTTTTTACAATTACATTTGTTTTATCATTCCAAAAATCATAAGGAGGTTGATTTTCAGTTTCCATTGAAAATGGTTCCATATATGATAATAAGTTTCTTTCTTCAGATATCTTATTCATCAGAGAAGTTGAACCACATCTTGGTAATGATATTATTAAAACTTTCACAACTTATATTTTTTTCTATACCTCTTTTCAAAGTTACTACCAACCCCCATATCCAAAATTTCATTTTGTTTAGGAATTAATGGCTTTCGTTTATTTGAATTTATAATATCATCAACTCTACTATTAGTAAATATATCAATATATATTTTTGAGTTTTTTCTTGGTCCTTTATGTACCACCACAATGGGTGGGGTTGCATTCATATTAGCCATTAAATTAGTTTATTTTCATCTGTATTTTTTACGTAATATCTTTTAGATAAATCCGGACTAAACGATAGACCATCTAAATTAACCGAATTTGGATTGTGATATAAATCCTCGTAATAAATTATTTCTTTAGTTATTAAATTGGAAATTTTAACTAATTTAGTATGTATGGTTGATATGCAATTTTGAAGATATTCCATACTCACATCTAAATTATTAATTTCAAGATATTCATCTTTCCACATCCACTTAGAAGTTCGGTGGTTGGTTATATTGTATGTAACATACGCTGATTTTAGTTGTTCTTTTTTATTTTTTCTATCTAATAAAAACACATAATTATATAACTTACTATGTTCTATCACATCAGCAACAGAAATTGAATCATGTAAATGTATTTTGACGCATACATCGTTACCAAAATCACGAATTTTATTTGGTTCGTGTATATGTTTTAAATTATATGTATCTGCTAACGATTTTGTAAAGTACTCACCACCACATCTTATACTTGATAAAACTAATATCTTCATAATAATGTATTGGTTCTCTTGATATATTTTTTACTCAAATCCATTTTACTCATTGTACCTGCTAGAACAATTCTATCTTTAGTAGATGATTGGTTGGTGTTTGGCATATGTTTTAATTCCGCAGGGAATATAAACAAATCCCCATCCTCTGGTAAAATGGATTTTACTACACCATTTACTGAAAACATAAGTTCACCATCATTTCCTTTTAAGTTATCTGGCATTTGAACATAAAAAGTCCATGTCCATTCACCCTTGGATTTCAATCCAAGCATATCGGTGTGTTCGTGATAGTTTGTATGTGGGTTTTCTTTACTACTTAAATAAACCCAATTCTTATATGAATATGTATTTTTTGATTTATATATGAGATTATCAAATATATCAATAATTTGATTTCTAACATATGATAACTCACCCCCTATTATAAAAATATCACTTTGTATTCCGGGATATTTAGAATTTTGAGGAGATTGTTGTTTAGTTATATCCAAATTAAAAATTAATTCTTCAATTAACTTAGTTTGATTATATTCAATTGAAGATATTTTAAAAATATATACATCATCTGTTATATGTATTTTTTCCATAATTTATAGTATGTTATTAACATTACATCATTGTTTTGCACTTTTTTATATTTTTAAATATCACATTTCCTGCAATTACAATTCTATCTTTAGTAGAGTTAGGTGCATCAACTGGAGCATGAGGAATGTCCCCTTCTAATATAATCAAATCTCCTACTTTTGGTAGAATCCCAAATTCAATACCGTCTTTATCTTTTATAAATAACTTACCATCCTCATTTGATAAATTGTCTGGCATCTGGACATAGAACACAAATGTATAATTGGGTAATGAATTGCCAAGTCTCTGTTCAATTTCGGTATGTGTGTGATATATCAGCTGATTAGTTTTTTTATCACGGATAGTTTGTTTTGTTTTTGATTTATTCACAACATTAACCCAACAACCAATCTCTACTAAGTTATATGGTTGGGTATGTAGCTGTTCACACTTAGATATTCCATCTAAAATAATATCTCCCACATTTCCAAGGTCTTGTGATATAACCCACTCTTTAGATTTGGAACCTAACCATAAACCATGTCCATCTTGTGGACTGTTGACTTGGTTGATTACATTGAGTGTATCTAACACAATATCACCTATATTGGAAGTGTCAAAATTGTATTTCCAATAACCAACACTATCGTTTAAATTAATTCTCATTATTAGCCATTTGTAATTACCCCATATATAATCAATCCAATAACAACAAGTCCAAGTGTAAGACATGCACCAGTCATTATTCTCATACTATCTTCATACTGTCTATCATCTCTACCTTGATTATCAAAGGGTTCCATCATGCTGTCTATTTTTTATCTTCTGTAATTTCTTTCTTTTATTTTTTAATCGAGAGAACATTTTCTTCTGTAATGTTTCCTTAATTTCTTTTACCGATTTTCTTTTCTTACGTGCCACTTCTGATTTGGCCATTCTAATACTTCTATCCATAATTTATTTGTTTATAAAAGGTAATATTGCTAATTCTTTTGCTTTTGCCTCTACCATAACATCTACCACATTACCATATAAGTTGGGTAACTCTTTGATATAATCTGAATGTGCTTGTGGTTTGAGTTTAGAGTTTTCTTCGTGTAATGCTTTACTCTCCGAATAATGAACCTCTGGTGTAATACCTTCAGGCCATGAGGTCATTGCAAGTTCTAATGCTTCTTGTTCTGATAAACCACCAGTACAAAATTGGTGGTGATGATAATCAAATACAATAGGAATACCAATACGTTCGTGTATGTACATCAAATCTTTTACTGAGTACATAGATGCTTTATCATCGTTTTCTACCGTTAGACGGGATTTAACTGAATCCGATAAACGTTCGAAGTTGGTACAGAATCTATCCATGGCAGATTGTTTATCACCATATACACCATTACAATGAATGTTAAGATTATTGTATGGAGATTTTTCTAACCCCATCATATCAAATATCTTACCATGAATCTCTAAATCAGTAATAGTATTTTGTACCACGTTTTCACGTGGAGATACTAATACATTAAAAGGACCAGGGTGTGCATTGACACGAATACCATTTTGTTTGGCATAATTACCACAGGCCTGTAATATCATTTCGATACGTTTATATTGTGGTAAGTTTTCTATACCATACTCAGATGCCCATGGGAATATATCAGATGATACTCTGAATAACTTTATACCTTTACGATTGTTCCATTGAAGAATGGTAAACAAATCTCGTACATTTTGTAATGCAAGTTCACCTGCATATTCTAAACCTTTCTCTTTAAAGGTTTTTTTAATCATTGAACGATTGGTGGTAATTCTTGGTTTCTGTTCACCAAGTGTCATATTAATACATGCGTAACCTAAATTCATAATTGTGTAGTTTTAAATCTTATACTACAAATATACAAAAATTATTTGAGACTACCAAATATTATAGAGAAAAACTTTCACCACAACCACATGAACGAGCTGCTTGAGGATTTGACCATTCAAACCCCTTACCATTAAGACCGGTAGAGAAATCTAACTGAGAACCCAATAGGTAGAAGTATGATTTTTTATCAACTACTACTTGTAATTCATCCAAGTTGATAATTTCATCAGTAGGGTCTACATCACTCTTAGAACCAAAATCCATGAAGTATTGTAATCCACTACAACCTCCACTCATAACCCCTACTCTAAGATGATGGGTATCTAATGATTTACCTTCATCTTGTATAGTTTCTACGATTTTGTTTTTTGCTTTATCTGTAATTGTTATTAGACTCATCTTAATAAGTTTTTGAATTAAAATCTTCTGGGTATTTATTTCCTTTTATTTTTTCTAAACTATTTGCACTTCCACCACGATACTTTAACCAATAATCAATTGCACGTCTATCATTAACCCAACGTTCAGTTTTCTTCCAATCAAACCAAGGGTGGTGATAATATGATTGTCCATTGTATGGATTTTTCCACCCACCATTCTCGTAGTATATTCGTTTCTCTTCTTCTGAAATTTCACCATCACCATCTAAATCTGCATCTCGCTCTTCATCTGTAATAATACCATCACCATCGATATCCAAATTTCTATCATCTACCACATCTTCTTCTGAGATGTTGAGTGAATCTAATAAATCAGTTATCTCATCTACATCCAAATCATCATCTTCAGATTCTGTTTCAACATCTTGAACCATATCATTTAGTACCAAGTCTAACCCATGTGATTCATCCCACTCTTCATCTTCCAATCCATCTTGTAAAGTATTAGACCACACATCGGATTCTTTCCGATTATCTATATCAGATTCACCATAGAGTTCTCTTCTCTCTACTACCTTCTTTTTATCTTTCTCACCTTTATCAACTTTAGATGCCATATTAAATGCAATTACAAGTGATACTGCAAGTGGGTCAAATACAAAAATGATAATAAGAATAAACCAGTTGATAATATCAGTCATTGGTTTATCTAATAAAGTAGAAAGATATTGTAGAGGTCCTAATTCAGAACCTGTTTCAGTATCGGTATCTAATTCTAATATCTTTAATTGAATTGATTGTAGTGAATCTGCAGCAACTTCTCTCTTAGATTGAACTTCCCTTCGGTTTTGTTCTTCTACTTCAATTCTCTTTTGAGATAAACGAAGTTCGGTAGTAGATACTGTCTGTCTAAACCCAGTAGTAGATGTTGTATCTTTTATTTGAATACCAGTTGCTTTGGCATTAGATAAAGTAGAGATGTTGTTTGAGATTCTTTCTAACTCTTTATCAAAACGAGCTACATCACTACCCCAATAAGATTCTTTCTGTTGTAAGAATGCTTTTTGTTTAGATGATACATTGTATTGATTTAAAGTATCTTGAAATGCAGCAGTTAAAAATCCATAGATACCCAATGATGTTATGAGTATTAGAATTACAACTCCAATAGATAAATAAATTCTGAAACCTTTATTAATTTTATCCCAATAATTGTATAGGTATCCTGCAGTAATTAATTTAGCTAATTCCAATGATGAAGCCATTATCATTACTGATACTGATGCTCCTGCAAATAATTTAGCTAAACCAGTTACTGAAAAGAATGCTGCATTGAATCCTACGAACAAAGCAGATAACCCTAATAAAAGAGTTCTAAATTTCATTTCTTATCCTCTCGATATGATTTGTTGGATATCCTCCAACGCTTTATTGATTTCTTGTAAATAGAGACTTGCTTGTTTAGGGTCAGCTTGTCTTTCTCCTGTAATCATTTCCTTTACAACTTTAATACGAGTCATACATGATTCAATAGTGTTG
>Ga0209771_1000308_pt1 | contig 32717 bp, 28 predicted proteins | sample SaaInl59LU_5_DNA_FD_184639 | JGI IMG/M metagenome (GOLD analysis project Ga0209771, IMG submission 184639) | Marine microbial communities from expanding oxygen minimum zones in the Saanich Inlet - ESP_59LU_5_DNA (SPAdes) (version 2) | ecosystem: Environmental > Aquatic > Marine > Intertidal zone... | reverse complement strand
AACAGTGGCAAACATGCCAGATAATATTTCTTTTGGTGTGTTTTTTAATTCAATTTTTACTAAAAACTGATTTCCAGTATTTTTTGAAGAACTACTTATTTCAGTAATATTTCCCTCAATTCTTTTATTTACTGAAGAGATAGATACATATACTTTAGTATTCTTTTTAATATCAATAATTTCGTTTTCTGAGACAGTAGCAATAACCTCTAAATCATTTCCGTTTTCAATAGTTAGTAATGACACACCAGGATTAGCCATATCTCCTTCTTTAATATATTTATTTGTTATAATACCTGTAAATGGAGCTTTAATATTGGCATAATCAAATTGAGATTGTACTTCATTTTTTAGTTCATTTACAGATTCTAAACGAGCTTTTGCCATATTATAATTAGTAGTAATATCATCCATCTCTTTATCTGAAGCACTATTTTGAGCATGTAATTTTTTAAATCTCAAGTAATTTTTTTCAGCATTTTTAAAGCTTGCTTCTGCCTCTAGAATACTCGATTTAACTTGACCTATTTTAGCTTTTAAATCAGTATTGTTTATGCTAATTAATTGTTGTCCTTCAGTTACTTTGTCTCCAACATTTACATTTACTTTTTCTACAAAACCCATTATTCTAGTACTTAAATCAGCACTTTGTACTGCTTGTATTTTTCCACTAGCAGTAAAGAAATTATTTAATGAGTTTTCTTCCACTTTTGCAACCTTAACTTTTATTACTGGATTTTCATTTTCAGTTATTGTTTCAGTTTTAGATGAACAACTTGCTATTAAAATTAAAAGACTTAGTATGTAGTATATGTTTTTCATTTTTTTATTCTTTTGTTAAAAACTGGGTGTATATAAGTGCGTAATTGTATTGGTAAATTGTAGCATAATAGGCTAATTGCTTTTGAGCATATTTAGCTTCAGCTACTAGAATATCATTCGATTTTTCTAAACCTTGAGTAAATCTGTTTTTTAAAATTCTAAGTGATTCTTGAGATTGTTCTACTGCCAATTTATTTAGCGATAAATTGTTTCGAGCATCAAAAAGCATTCTTTTTGCTTTTTCTAATTCTAAATTACTTTTAGAAACATATTTTTTATATTCTAATTTTTGCTGTTCTAATGCAGCTTTACTCTTTTGTGCCTTACCAATGTTTTTAGATCCTTTAAAAATATCCCAACTTAGAGAAGCGCCAATTAAATAACCATTTGCATTTCCATTAAAAAGAGTATTATCATATAATTCGTAAGAGCCAAAAGCATTTAAACGTGGTAAAAATGCCATTTTATCTGCTTTATTCATTGCACTATAAGCCTGTACAGAAAGTTCATTTGCTTTAATGTCACTTCTATTGCCAGGTACAGCATTCGCAGTAATATCAGCAGCATTTAAAGCTAATTCTTTTACAGGTTTGTAAACTTTAAAACTATTCTCATTCATTAAAAAAGATAGGTAATTAGAGATGTTTTGTATGTTGCTTTTAGCTGCTAGTATTTGATTTTGATTTTCTGTGACGTTTACATTTATATTTAAAACTTCAGATTTTTGCACTAACCCTTGCTCAAAGTAATTTTCAATTATTTTTTTATTTTCGTTTGCCGCTTTTAAACTAGTATTTAAAACTTCTAAAGATTTATAGGCTAGCTGAAGCTCCATAAATGTTTTTTCTATTTCAAAAATTAAATAATCTTCTGCTCTTTGTTTTTGTAAAATTGTTGCCTCTAAAATATTTTTAGCTGCTTTTCTCTGATAGATTCCATCTAAATTTAAAATAGGTTGTTGCACTTCTAACCTAGTAGCAAAGTTTTGCGTTTTATTTGGATTGTTTAAAAGAGATGGATTAAAGTCTGCTTGTGTAAGTATACCTTGATTAAGTTTTGAACCAAATGCCATTAAAGGATTTGTGGTAGAAAATCCTGTATGACTTGCAGATACAGAAGGTAAAAAAACAGCTTTGGTTTGCACATATTCTGCTTTTGCTTTATTAATTTCTTCTTGAGAAATTTTAAGACTTAAATTCTCTGCTTTTACTTTACTTAAGACATCAGATTTATCTAACAAAGTATATTCTTGGGCGTCTACTTTTATAAAAAGTAGCATAAAATAAGTGGTAATAAAAAAAGTTATGTTCTTCATTTACATCATTTTTATGATGCAAAATTAGATTCAAAAACTATTTCTATAAGTAACAAAAGTTACTCAGTAATACTAAGAAGATTTTCTATTTTATAGAGATATCTATAATTCGAGAACTTGAATACTGTTTCTAAACAGTTTAATTTTTTTCTCGTTCTCAAGCTTTTTTAGAATTCTTGAAACAACCACTCTAGAAGTGTGTAAGTCATCAGAGATTTTTTTATGTGTAGTTGTAATTACGTCATTATTAGTAACCATGGCTTTATCTTTTAGGTACTTAAAAAGTCTATCATCCATCTTTAAAAAAGCAATAGTATCTATGGCTTCTAAAAGTTCGTCCATTCTATTATGATAACTTTGTAAAATAAATGATTGCCAAGAAGTGTATTTACTTAACCAGCTATTCATATTGTTTTTAGGAACTAAAATTAGCTCTACATCATTTTCTGCAACAGCTCTAATTTTACTTTTTGTTTCACCCATACAACAAGATAAAGTCATTGCACAAGTGTCTCCTTTTTCTAAATAGTACAATACAAGTTCATCACCATTTTCGTCTTCTCTTAGTATTTTTATAGCTCCATTTATTAATAAGGGCATAGATTTTATATAGTCGCCAATTTCAATAATATTTGTATCAGCAGAAAACTTTTTAAAAACGCCTTTTTCTTTAATTTCGTTTAATAAATCTTCTTCAAATAAGTAACTGTAGTAAGTATCAAAATTTTGATTCATAAAATCTTTTTTAATCATTAATTATTGATATTCAGAAGTAAGCTCGTCTACAATTAAGCCATCTTCTAAAGTTTGTATCACTCCTAATGCAGCTCTTTCTCCAGCAATCATAGCTGCATTTAAAGAACCATTTAATAATTGATCTCCTGCTAAAAATATAGTAGATTTCAACTTGGTTTCTGTACTTGAAATTTCGTATTGTAAGTTACTTAATTTTGGTAAAGCTTTTTTAATTTTATAGCATTTTAAAAAAGTAGTATTTGAAATAGAACAATATTTTTCTAATTCTTTTTGTACAGTTTCAATTAATTCTGTTTCATTTAAATCATGATCTTTAACAACAGTTACAGATAATAATTCTTTATTTCCTTTAGATGCTGTTGCAACAGAAGTAGGATAAAAAATATTATTTATTAAGGCATCTTTATCTGCAATTAAACCAATTAAAGCTTTATTTATTTGTTTTGTATTTATTTCAAAATATAAAGTATCACAAGATTTCCACTCAGTTTCTTGGTTTTTTAAATTTGAAATTAACTGAGAAGCTTCTGTAGCAATAATTGTAAAATGGCTTTTTATTTCTGAATTGTCTGATAAAATAATTTTAGCATCTAATACTTCTGTAACTTTTTGATTGAAATTAAAAGTTGTCTTTTTTAAATTATTCTTTAATTGATTAGGAATAGCTTGTATTCCTTCTTTTGGTATTAAAGCTAAACCATCTCCAAACATTTTATAAACAAACTCGAACATTCTGCTTGAAGTTTCTATGTTGGTTTCAAGAAAAATTCCAGTAAAAAAAGGTTTAAAAAAGTTATTAATGATATCCTCAGAGAAACCAAAATCTTGTAAATATTGTAAGGTTGTTTTTTCTTTTTCTTTAAAAATATCAGCTGTTTTCTTTTTCTTTAAAATTGAATTTAATTTTAAGATTTTAAGTTTATCAGAAAAATGACCAATTGTTGAGAATAATGTTGGAAACAACAAAGAAAAACTTCTTAAAGGATCGCCTATTGATTGAGATTTTCCTTCTTTATAAATAGTGGCACCAGGCAATAGCTCTTGTAAATCTAAACTTTCATAATTCAAGTATTTTTTTGCTGCTGGATAAGCACTTAATAAAACTTGAAATCCATGATCTAATATGTAATTATTAACAACATCAGATTTTACACGACCACCAACAGTTTTAGAACTTTCTATTATAATTGGCGAATATCCATGATTTTCTAAAATTTGAGCAGCAATTAAACCACTAACTCCAGCTCCAATGATATGAATTTTATAGTCAGACTTTTTCATAATCACAAAGATAATATATCAATTAGCTATTAACTGTGAATTTTTGTTATTTATAAATTAAAAAAATGACATAAGGATGACATAAATCATCTTTTTTAATAAAATAATTATTGAAATTTGATGTAAGATTTTAAAACTTATAGTCATGAAAAATACAGCAACAGTAAAAGATATTATGACTACAAATGTAATAACGTTAAGTAGTAGTGATAAGTTAGAAAACGCAGAAAAATTATTTAAGAAAAATAATATTAGACATATACCTATTGTTGATAATGGTGAAATAGTAGGGATGTTAAGTTATTCAGATTTATTAAGATTAAGTTTTGCAGACTTAACAAATGAAGAATTTGAAATAGATGCTTTTATTTATGAGATGTTTACCATAAAACAAATAATGGCAAAAAACTTAACAATGGTGCCACCTAATACTACAATTAAAAAGGTTGCTCAAATGTTAGTAGAAAAAGAGTTTCATGCATTATCTATAGTTAAAGATGAAAAACTTTTAGGTATAGTAACTTCTACAGATTTAAGTCGCTATTTAGTAGCACAATTAAACTAATAATAGATTAAGAGCTTTTTAAAAGCTCTTTTTCTTTTTTTAAATAAGCACTTAAAATTCTCTGCACATCTCTATTATCTCTTTTAGGTTGTACATAAAATTGATAATCTTCAGCCAACTCTAATTGATTGTCTAATTCTTTATCTATATAACCAAATCCTTGGTATACACCTCCTAAAATTAAGGCAAAACCAATTTCATTTTTAAATCTACCTTTTTCTTTGATGACTAAATTTTCTGAAGCTAAACCAATAGAATTAATAGCTTCTTTTACTCTTTGGTTATATTCTTTTGGTGATTCTTTATCACAACAAACCCCTTTACATTCTTTTAATTGATGATGAAAACATACTTTAACATTGGTCTGTAAATGACAATATTTTGGACATAATTTATACTCTTCACAAAGTTTTTCTAAAAAGTTTCTACATTCTTGAATTGAGTAAAAAGTCATTATTGCATTAGAAACCAATTTTATTTTATTAAAAGCCAAATGAATAATTCCTTTTTGATCTTCGTAAGTAAATAACCCTATACTTTCTTTATTATTTTTTTGAGCTCTATTATATTTAGGATACCTCTTTTTAATTTCTGATGATTCCAATAACAAGGCTAACAAATCACTGCCAGTTTCAGAAAAAGAAATGCTTGCTGTTTCTAGACACATTTCTCTTTCTTTCTTTTTTTTATCGTAAAAATGACTGATTACTCTTTGCTTAATATTAATAGCTTTACCCACATAAATGATTTCTTTGGCTTCATTTTTAAAATAATAAACTCCAGGTGTTGATGGTAAATTTTCAACATCACTTTTATTTAAAAGAGGGGGTAAAGTAGCCTGTTTAGAACGTGGGTTTAAAAACGAGTTGATGATAAACTGGTCATCTCTTTCTATTAATCTTCTAAATAATTCTGTAGTTGCTTCTGCATCACCTTTAGCTCTATGCCTGCCATTTATTGGTATATTTTCTCCAGAACAAATATTTCCTAAGCTATAAGAACGTAAACCTGGCATAATTTTTCTAGATAAACGAACTGTACAGAGTTTTTTTTTTTTATAATCGAAACCTAAGTTTTTAAACTCATCTTTAATTATGTTATAATCAAAGTTAACATTATGAGCAACAAATATGGTGTCTTTGGTAAATTCTTCTACTTGTTTTGCTATTTCGTAAAACTTTGGAGCATACCTAACCATAGCATCTGTTATGCCTGTTAAATTGGTAATAAAAGGAGGGATGTGTTGCTCTGGATTTACTAATGAGGTAAACTCATCAATAATATTTTTACCATCAAATAAAAAAATAGAAATCTCAGTAATTTTTTGACCTTTATAGCCATTTCCTGTGGTTTCTATGTCTACAACACTGTACAATTATCCAACTATGTTTTTTAAGTCTGCAATGGTTGCTGTTGGATCATCACTTTTAAAAACATAGCTTCCTGCCACTAATACATTTGCACCAGCTTCAATTAAAGCATTTGCATTTTTATTAGTTACACCACCATCAATTTCTATTTGACAATTAGATTCAGAAAACTCAATTAAATGTTTTAATTGGCTTACTTTTTTATAGATATTTTCTATAAACGACTGCCCACCAAAACCAGGATTTACACTCATTAAACACACTAAATCTAAATCTGTTATGATGTCTTCTAAAACAGCAATTGGTGTATGTGGGTTAAGAGCTACACCAGCTTTCATTCCTGCAGCTTTTATAGCTTGTACAGTTCTGTGTAAATGTGTGCAAGCTTCATAATGCACAGTTAAAATATCTGCACCTAAATCTGCAAAAGTTTGTATGTATCTATCAGGGTCTACAATCATTAAATGCACGTCAATTGTTTTGTTAGCATGTTTAGAAATAGCTTTTAAAACAGGCATTCCAAAAGAAATATTAGGTACAAAAACCCCATCCATAATATCTATATGAAACCAATCTGCTTCACTATTATTTACCATTTCTATGTCTCTCTGTAAGTTAGCAAAATCTGCTGCTAAGATTGAAGGTGCAATTAAATTACTCATTTGTATAAAGTTGTGTTTTAAGGTTACAAAAATAGGTATATAAAATAAAAAACTCTCGAATTTAGTTCGAGAGTTTTTAATAAAATATTTATATAATGATTATCCTAAATAAGTCATTAAAATTTTACTTCTAGATGTATGTTTTAATCTACGAATTGCTTTTTCTTTAATTTGACGAACACGTTCTCTTGTTAAATCAAAAGTTTCACCAATTTCTTCTAGAGTCATTGGTTGGTGCTCACCTAAACCAAAATACAATTTAACAACATCTGCTTCTCTTGGAGTTAATGTTTCTAAAGCTCTATTAATCTCGATTCTTAAAGATTCATGTAATAAAGTTCTATCTGGATTTGGAGACTCACCAGAGTTTAAAACATCATATAAGTTAGAATCTTCACCTTCTATTAAAGGTGCATCCATTGATACATGACGTCCTGAATTTTTCATAGATTCTTTTACATCATTTACAGTCATGTCTAATTTCTTAGCAATTTCTTCAGCACTTGGTGGGCGCTCATTTTCTTGCTCTAAGAAAGCATACATTTTATTGATTTTATTAATAGAACCAATTTTATTTAATGGCAAACGTACAATTCTAGATTGTTCTGCTAATGCTTGTAATATAGATTGACGAATCCACCAAACTGCATATGATATAAATTTAAAACCACGTGTTTCATCAAAACGTTTTGCGGCTTTAATTAAACCTAAGTTTCCTTCGTTAATTAAATCTGGTAAAGTTAATCCTTGATTTTGGTATTGTTTTGCAACTGATACAACAAATCTTAAATTGGCTTTTGTTAATTTCTCTAATGCTCTTTGATCACCTGCTTTAATAAGCTGTGCTAATTCTACTTCTTCATCAGCAGTAATTAAGTCTACTTTTCCAATTTCTTGTAAATATTTGTCTAAAGATGCAGTTTCCCTGTTAGTAACCTGCTTTGTAATTTTAAGCTGTCTCATCTAATAATTTGCATTTTTTAAGGATTAATACTAATGCTCAAATTATTATACGTAACAAAGTTTGTTTTTGTTACAAAAAAGTTAAAAAATATTTTTTTTATTATTAATAATAAAACCTATAAATCTGATTTATTGATATTTATGTTCTATTTTTATATTTTTTAATTATATTGGCTATATCTAGTATTATAAAATAAATTTTCTTTTTTTATAAATATGAACTTGATAATTAAGTTTTTATAAATTATATTTGCTAAATTTTTTGAAATACTAACCAATTTTAATTTCTAAAATTGCTTTATAATATGCCAAGTGAATATAATCATTCAATTACAATTTGATAGAAAGTTGGGGGACTATCTATCATGAGTGATTTATTTCACAAAAAAAGAGACCGCAGAAATGCGGTCTCTTTATATTTATAACTATTAGATTTTTAGAAAAGTCCGTTTATTTGTGAATCTATTCTATCTATAATGTATCCTAAATCTTCTTGATTTTTCACAAAGTCTAAATTATCTACATCAATAACTAATAATTTTCCTTTTGTGTAAGTAGATATCCAAGCTTCATAACGTTCGTTTAATCTACTCAAATAATCTATAGATATTGAGTTTTCATATTCTCTACCTCTTTTATGAATTTGACCTACTAATGTAGAGATGTCTGCTCTTAAGTAAATTAATAAATCTGGAGGTGATACTAAATTTTCCATCAATTCAAATAAAGAGCTATAATTACTGTAATCTCTATTTGTCATTAAGCCCATTGCATGCAGGTTTGGTGCAAAAATATGGGCATCTTCGTAAATGGTTCTATCTTGAATGATATTTTTACCAGATTCGCGTAATTCTAATATTTGTCGAAATCGACTATTTAAAAAATAGACTTGTAAGTTAAAAGACCAACGTTCCATTTCTGCATAAAAATCATCTAAATAAGGATTTTCATCAACAGACTCAAAATGTGGTTTCCATTTATAATGTTTGGCTAAAAGTTTGGTTAGAGTAGTTTTACCTGCACCAATATTTCCTGCAATTGCAACATGCATATGTTATAGTATCTTATGATTAAAAAAGAGAAATCAAAGTTACTAAAAATAAAAGATTTTAAAAGCTTAACAGATTAATTTATATCCAAAACCTCTAACATTAAGTATTTGTATGGTTTCGTCTTTTTTTAATTTTTTACGTAATTTACTTATAAATACATCCATACTTCTAGCATTAAAAAAATCATCATTACCCCAAAGTTTATTAAGGATAAAAGATCTATCTAAGATTTCATTTTTTTTCTCAAATAGATAAAATAATAATTCTGCCTCTCTATGAGTTAATTGCTCTAAATTATTATCTATTTCTAGAGTTTGTTTGGTTAAATTGAATACGTATTTTCCAATAGTTATGTGCTCTACATTACTTTTAATTTCTATTCTATCTAATAAAGCTTTAATTCTAACAATTAATTCCTCCATAGAAAAGGGTTTTTTTAAGTAGTCATTTCCTCCTTTATGAAAACCTTCTAAAACATCACTTGTTTGCGATTTGGCTGTTAAAAAAATTATGGGAATTCTTTTGTTTTCTTTTCTTATATCTTCTGCAACAGAGAATCCATCTTTTTTAGGCATCATTACATCTAACACTAAAATATCGGGTTGTTCTTTTTTGTAAATCTCTACTGCTTGCTCTCCATCTTCAGCTAAAAAAACTAAAAAATCTCTTGTTTCTAAGCTTTCTTTAACAATCATTCCTAAGCTAGCTTCATCTTCTGCTAATAGAACTTTAACTTTACTCATTTGGAATATTTATTTTAAAAATGGTGTTGTTTTTATCTGAAACTAAACTTATAGTTCCTAAATGTTTTTCAATAATTTTTTTACAATAATATAAGCCAATACCAAAACCTTTAACATTATGTGTATTACCTTTTGGAACCCTGTAAAATTTATCAAAAATCTTTTCTTGTTGATTTTTTTCTACTCCATTTCCATTATCTGCAACTGTAATTTCTGTATTGTTTAAAATTGAATTGATATTTATTTCTATTGTATCTCCTCCATATTTAACAGCATTATCTATTAAATTAGAAACTACATTTTCGAAATGAAAAGCATCAACATTTATGTATATAGGTTTTAGATTGGTAGAAAAATTAAGTGTTTTATTATTTGCTAGTAGCTGGTGTTTAATCACTATTTTTTGAACTACTTCTGTAATATCTATTGTTTCTTTTTTTAATAATAATTGTTCACTATCAAGAGTAGCTGTTTCTAAAAGTTTCTCTACCATTTGATGTAATTTTTTTAACTGAATAGATGATAATGATAAATATTTTTGAGTCTTTTCTTTATCATCTAATACATTAAAATTCTCTATGGCTTCTATAGCAGTAGAAACTGTAGCTATTGGGGTTTTAAATTCGTGAGTAATATTACTAATTAAATCATTTTTAATTATAGAAAGCTCTTTTTGTTCTTTGATGATTTTTAATAAATAAAACAAACAAGAAACAATTAATAAAGCTAAAATAAAAGATAATAAAATGCCTCCAAAACCTCTTTTTAGAGCTTCGAAATTAGGATTAGCATAATACAATTTAAAGGCTTCTCCTTTTTTTAAATAGGTAGATTTAGAATCCACAGAAAAAAGATCAGATTTTAAAGTAGTGTCTTTTGTTTTTTTAAGAATAGAATCATTTTTTATGTGATGAAAACTAGTTTTTAAATCAATACCTTTTTTATTCAGTTGGTTTTCAATTAAAGAATCTAGTTTTTTATATTCAATAGATTGGTCTAAAAATGAAATAAAAATCGGTTTTAAATTGGTAAGTAGTTTTAAACTGTCTGCAGCAGCTTTTCCTTTAAAATATTTAATCTCAGATTTATTTCCATGGTTATCAATATGAAGACCGTTAATAGAATCTTTAAATTGTGTTTGTGGTTTATAGGTGTCTAAAAATGATTTAGATTTTGTTGAATCTTCTTTTAAATTAAACTCGGTCACAAAATCTTTAGTGGTTAGTAAAATAGAGTCAATCTTTTCTTTAGAATAATTTTCATCTGTAGTAATTTTTATATTATTTAAAGTGATTTTACTGCCAAATTTCTTATTACTCTTTTTTAGTTTATTACTGTCATTACTAATAGCATCAAAAATTTTAAGTTTTTTACTATCTGTAGTGTTTTTACCTAGAATAGTAATAAAATTACTTTTCGCTAAAGAAGAATAATATTCTTCTACTGCATTGTCTAAACTTAATTGAATTTCGTTGGCAACCCTTTGTTTATTTTCTTCGTAGTTTTTGTAATTCCAATAGAACTGCACTCCAATCGTTGTAATAATTGTAAGTGTAATAAAATAGAAAAGCCAAGTGTATTTTTTGGTGTTCATATAGCAAATATAGGATGTAAAAAATAGAAAAACAGCTGGTTAACACTCGTTAACACTCATTAACTATAAAATATATAATTCATAAGCATCTTTGTAGTGTATAACTATAAAACCTATATTATGAAAGTAATTTTATTAATTATATTATTAAGTTTTTCATTTTTTGCTTACAGTCAAAAAAATAACTTATCAATAATAAATGAAAAGTCAGAAGTAAAAATTACAGCTGTTTCTTACGCTGTTAATAGTGCAAAAGAATTACAGAGTATAGATTGGAGAGAAATAAAAGAGGTTTTTAATTCAAATAAGGGTTCAGAAAAAATTGAAATAAGCTTTGCATTAAATTATCCAAATTCTAAATACAAAATTAAAAGTTCAATTAAAGTATCTGGACAAACAAAAGATATAGATTCTTTAATTTTTAGAGCTAAAAAAGGCGTAAAATCAATCATAAAAATATCTAATAAATACAAAAACTAAATCATGAAAACTATTATTACATTTTTAAATTTAGTCTTATCATTTTCTATAAATGCACAAGATTTTACAGGTAAAGCAATTTATAAAACTAGTAGAAAATCTAACTTTAAAATTGGTGGTGATTCAAAATTAACAGATCAGCAAAAAGAACAATTACAAGCAAGGTTTCAAAAAATGAATCAAAAAACATACATTTTAAACTTTGATAAATATACATCTACCTATAAGCAAGATGTAAAATTAAAAGCTCCAAAACCAAATGTTGGTGGTGCAAATGTAATGGTAATGTCTTTTGGTGGTTCTGGAGAAGGTAGTATTTATTACAAAAACATTAAAGAAGACAGGTTTACGAACCAAACAGAAATTATGAGTAAGCGTTTTCTTGTAAAAGATTCTTTACCTACTTACAAATGGGAAATGTCATCAGAATCTAAAAACATAGGTAATTATACTTGTTATAAAGCATCATTTACTAGAGATGTAGAAAATGTAAGAGTAAGTATAGTTAATGGCGAATCTAAAGAAGTAAAAGAAACTGTTTCTGTAACAACTACTGCTTGGTATACACCACAAATACCTGTAAATAATGGTCCAGATGATTATCAAGGATTACCAGGTTTAATTTTAGAAATAAATGATGGTACTACCACTATTGTATGCACAGAAATTGTTTTAAATCCTTCAGATAAAATAAAAATAAATGAACCTGAAAAAGGAACTGTAGTGAACCAAACAGAATATGATGAAATTAGCAGAAAAAAATCTAAAGAGATGATGGAGCGTTTTAAAAGTAGAAATGGAGTAGATATGGGTAATGGAATCAACATAAAAATAGGAGGTTAAAATTTTGTTAAAGCTGTTTTATTTTTATTTGATAAGATTAAACTTTTAAGTTTTTTTTAAGTCTTACCCCAATAAATTAAAAGTACTTTTGATAAAAAATTAAACACTACAAAATGAAAAACCTTTTAACACTACTGTTTTTAGCAGTATCTATTACAACTTTTTCACAAAAAGAAATTACTGGTAAAGCAACTTACATGTCTAAAACAACAGTAGATATGAGTTCTTGGGGAAGAAATGGACAAATGTCTGAAGCTCAAAAAAAGCAAATTGCTGCAAGAATGAAAAACATGTTAGAAAAAACATACACTTTAACATTCACAAAAAACGAATCTGTTTACAAAGAAGATGAAAAATTAGAAGCACCTGGTGCTGGAGGAGGATTTAGATTTGGTGGTTTTGGTGGCAGTGGAACACAATATAAAAATACTAAAGATAAAGTAGCCTTAGAGTCTACTGAGTTTTTTGGTAAAAACTTTTTAGTTTCTGATGAAATGGATCAACCAAAATGGGAGATGTCTACAGAAACTAAAAAAATTGGAAACTACACTTGTTATAAAGCAACTATGATGAAAGATGTTGATCCTTTAGACTGGACTAACATGAGAAGAAGAAGAAATAACGATACCAAAAAAGATGAATCTAAAAAAGATTCGAGTAACGTTACTAAAATTTCTGATGAAATAGAAATGCCAAAACAAATTGAAGTTACAGCTTGGTATACTCCACAAATTCCTATTAGTAATGGTCCTGGAGAATATTGGGGATTACCAGGTTTAATCTTAGAGGTTAATTCAGGTAGAACAACTGTTTTATGTACAGAACTTGTTTTAAATCCTTCTGAAAAAATCGAAATAGAAGCTCCAACTAAAGGAGAAAAAATTAAAAGAGAAAAATATACTAAGACTATCACTCAAAAAATGGAGGAAATGCGCCAAAATTTTAGAGGTAGAGGTAGAGGAGGTAGAGGAAGATTCTAATAAGATTACCCAAACAAAAAAACTAATCAAATAAATTATTCATGAAAAAAATATTACTTATCACCATTTTTATGGTGTCATTAGTAACAAGTGCTCAAATTAAACTTACAGGTGTTGTAAAAGACTCTATAGGTGTACCACTAGAAATGGCAAATGTAATCGCTTTAGATACTGTTGCTAAAAAAATTAGCTCATTTGGTTTTACAGATGCTAAAGGTAATTTTAAATTAGACTTAGATGAAAACAAGGTATATAATGTAAAAATAAGTTACATAGGTTTTAAAGAAATAAGTGAATTTATTAAAACAGGCACTACTAATATTTCAAAAAACTATACCATGTACGAAGACAACATGTTAGATGGTATTAATATAGTTTCTAAAATGCCTGTTACTGTTAAAGGAGATACAATTATATATAATGCAGACTCCTTTAAAAATGGAACAGAACGTAAACTAGAAGACGTACTAAAAAAATTACCAGGAGTAGAAATTAACGATGCTGGCCAAATAGAAGTAGAAGGTAAAGCTGTAGAAAAAATTACTGTTGATGGTAAAGAGTTTTTTAGTGGAGATACAAAACTGGCATCTAAAAACATACCTTCTAATGCTGTAGATAAAATACAAGTATTAAGAAACTTTGCAGATGTAAATCAATTAAGAGGTGTCCAAGATAATCAAGATAGAGTTGCTATAAACATTAAGTTAAAAGAAGGTAAAAAGAACTTTTGGTTTGGAGATGTTTATGCTGGTGCAGGAAGTTCACCAAATGAAGGTTTATATTTATTTCAACCAAAATTATTTTATTACACACCTAAATATACCTTAAATATTATTGGTGATATTAATAATATTGGAGAAGCTGTTTTAGACAGAAGAGATGTTAGAGGTTTAAGAGGTGGTTTTAGAAGTCAAAGTCCATCTAATGGAACAAATATTAGTTTAGCAAGTGCAGGTATTGGATTTTTAACAGCAACTGCAAGAAATGCAAACCGAATTGAAACAAAATTAACAGCTTTAAACTTTAGCTACTCACCAAATAAAAAATTAGATTTAAGTGGATATTTAATTTGGTCTGGTAATTCTAATGGACAAAGAAATCGTAACATTGTTGATTATAATGACCCAAGTATTCCTGACGATATTACTGATAATACTACAGACCAAACCAGTAATTCTGGGTTGTTAAACTTTAAAGCAATTTATAAGAAGAATGTAGACAACCAATTAAACTACGATTTAAATGGTCGTTTTACAAACGAGTTTAGAAATGATGTTGGTTTTTCTCAAGTTATTGGTAGCAATACACCAATTACAGAAAATGAAAATGCAACACCTTTTACCATTACTCAAAACTTAAGTTATTTCTACACAGCTAGTGAAAAAAGTATTTTTGCACTAGAGATGCAACATGCAATGCAAGATGAAGACCCTTTTTATATGGCGTCTATAGAAAATGCAGATACAGACCCAAATAATAATGTAGATGGTTTTGATGATGTAGCAGATGTTTTAGGTTTAAATAAATCGCAACAGTTTTATAGATTAGATCAAAATAGAAGAGTAAAATCGAATCAATTAGATGCGAAATTAGATTACTATTATATTTTAAATGACAAGAGTAACTTAAATTTTGTTGGAGGTACAATTTTAAGTCAACAAAATTTTGATTCAAGATTTTTTCAAGTATTAGATAATGGAAATTCTTTAGACCCAAATTTGAATATTCCTAATGTAGCTAATGCGCAAAATACAAATGACACTGAGTATAATTTTACAGATTTATATGCTGGAATGCGTTATAGAGTAAAAACAGGTATTTTTACTTTTAGACCTGGTTTTACTGTACATTCTTATAATGCTAATAATACACAATATGGTACAAATTATTTTAAAGATACATTTGTAAGAGTGTTACCTGAGTTGAATATTATTGCTCAATTTAAGAAAAGTGAAAACATGACTTTTGATTATAGACAGAGCGTAAATTTTACAGATGTAAACCAAATAGCAGAAGGTATTGTAGCTAATAGTTTTAACTCATTCTTCTTTGGGAATAATGATATTATGAACGCTCGTGCACATTCAGCAAACTTAAATTATAGAAGTTTTAATTTATTCAATAACACTTTTGTTTTTGCACGTTTATCATATAATAAAACTATGGAACAAATTTCTTCTATAGCAAATTTCGTTCCTGGTTCTGTTGTATCTACAAGAACAAACTTAAACTTACCATTTGATATTGAAAGTTTTAATGCTTTTGGTACAGTTACTAAAACTTTTGGTAAAATAAGAACTAGTATTGGTGGTAGTTATTCAGATGCTGAATTTTATCAATTATTTGATTTAAGTTCTGGAAATATTAACACTACTAAAATCAACACAAAAAATTATAGTGTAAGTCCAAGTATAAGAACTAATTATATTAAAGCGCCAAATGTGAGCTTAAGGTATAGAGCTTCATTTAATGATCAAGATAGAGTAGAAACTGGTTCTGGAAATATGTTTAATTTTAAAACTGTTACACATTCACCATCTATTGATTTTGATGCCTATTTATGGAAATCATTAACAGTTAGAGCTGATTATACCTACAATGAAGTGAGACAAGATGGTGTTTTTCAAAATGCTTTTGATATTTTAAACTTTTCTATGTCTTATAGAAAAGACAGAGATGCAAAATGGGAATACGAATTTGAAGCAAGTAACATTTTAGGGACAGAATCTAGAATTTCTGTTAATAATGGAAATATCTCAAACTCTATTAACGAAACATTTATATTACCTAGGTTAATAACTTTTAGAGTACGTTATCAGTTATAATCATCTAATTTGAATTAATTAAAAAGGCTCTTTTAGAGCCTTTTTTTGTTTTGTTTAGTATTTTCGCAACATGAGTTTATTAGCATCAAAATCTCCTTGGTATGCAACAGGTAAAAGTTTAGGGCTGTTGTATTTGTTTATACTTACTGGTCTTTTTTTAGATAGTTACCATTTTGTAAAAATAACAGCACATGCACAGTGGTTTGCAAATGCAGCTATGTTTATTGTTACTGGTATTGTGTTTTTTAATGTAACAAAAAGAAACCAGGAGCAAATGATTACTGCAATTCTTATTGCAATAATAGGCGAATATTTATTTTCTATTGTTTTAGGGATGTATACCTACAGGTTAGAAAATGTACCTCATTATATTCCTCTAGGTCACGCACTAGTTTATATTTCTGTATTGTATTTTTCTAAAGCAAGCTCAATAACCAAACATAAAATTTCTTTAGAAAAAATATTTACCATTTTTATATTTATATATGCCTCTGTATTTCTAATTTTTAAGAATGATGTTTTTGGTTTTGTAATGACAGTAGCTACTTTGTTTATTTTAAGAAATAAACCAAGAGAACGCTTGTTTTACCTAACTATGTATATAACAGTTGCTGTTTTAGAAATTATAGGTACAAATTATTTATGCTGGAAATGGCCTTCTACTGCTTGGGGTGTATTTGACTTTTTGCCAAGTTACAATCCACCAAGTGGAATTAGTTTTTTCTATTTTGGCTTAGATTTAGGCTCTTTATGGTTGTATAAACAACGTCATAAATTAGCTTGGTTACGCATGAAAAATATTAGAAAAATTAGATCTAAATCAGTAAACTAATTTTATATTAGTTTCGTTTAATATGCAAACACACATTTAATGTCTATACAAGTTTCATCAGTTAATAAATTTTATAATCAACAACAAGCTTTAAAAGAGGTTTCATTTGAAGTTGGTAAAGGTGAAATTGTAGGGTTTTTGGGTCCAAATGGGGCAGGTAAATCTACGATGATGAAGATATTAACAGGCTTTATTAAACCAAATTCTGGAGAGGTTTTAGTTGATGAAATAGACGTTTTAACTTCTGCTTTAGAAGCTCAGAAAAATATTGGCTACTTGCCTGAGCATAATCCTCTGTATGCAGATATGTATGTTAGAGAATATTTACATTTTCAGGCGGCTATTTTTAAAGTTGATAAAACACAAATAGAAGCGTGTATAGATAAAGTTGGTTTATCACTAGAGGCTCATAAAAAAATACATCAACTCTCTAAAGGATATCAACAAAGAGTAGGGTTAGCTGCAGCTATATTACATAATCCAACTGTTTTAATTTTAGATGAACCTACAACAGGATTAGATCCAAATCAATTAGTAGAAATAAGAACTTTAATTAAAGAATTAGGTAAAGAAAAAACAGTGCTTTTTTCTACACATATTATGCAAGAAGTAGAAGCAGTTGCAGATAAAGTAATTATACTAAATAAAGGCAATATTGTTTTTAAGACTGATATGAATCAGTTAAAATCAACAAATAAAAGCTTAGAGACTTTGTTTAGAGAAGTAACAAATTAAATTTATTCAGGCATACTTTGTGCAATCCAATCAGAAAATAATTGAATTTCTTCTTTAGTTAAGGCAGGTCTTTTATTCTTAAAAGGCATAAATTTTTTATCTCCTATAGGTAATTGTACCCTATTCATTATATCCTTTATATTTTCTTTTGTTGAACTAAAGGTATTTAGCATTTTTTTTCTACCTCTTTCAGGAAAATGACAAGGAGTACATTTTTGCAACATTATAGGTTTAATGTTATTGGTATAAGTAACTGGGTTTTCAAAAACTTTTTTTATAGTTTTAGTAGTTTCTTTGCTAGATTTACAATATTGAAAAATAGAGGTAAAGCAACATAATATCAAAAGTGATAAAATTTTAGTAGTTTTCATTTTAATGGTTTTTGGTTGATTTTATTAAATTACAAAACCATTTTATGTAAACCAGTTAAAAATGTATTATTTTTTAAATAAAGGTTTTCCTAATTTGTATTTGGCATCATAATCATAAACATCAGGAGTAAAACTAACAGAAGGCTCATCTTGTTTTTTAATAGTGTATTTACCACTTTCTAAATCATAATATAAACTGTTATCATTTGCTTTTACAGTAATGTAAGGTCCTTCGTATTTATGATAAGTTTCTTCTAAAATAGTAACTTGTTGAGGTTTTTTCTCTAAAAAATAAGCAATTAAATCATCATTTAAAACGGAGTAAATAGCAATTTTTCCTTGAGAATCTCTTAAAAAATATCTTGAAAATTTACCTTCTATCATAAAACAATCAATGGTAACTGTATCTAAAAGAACACTTACTTTATCAATTTTAAAGTAGTCATCTTTAATAGTAATATGTTTATTAGCAATCTTTCCTTTTTTTGAAAATAAGCCATAAGTAACACTTATTGCCATCACTAAAACTCCAATAATTTCAAATAAATAATCGCTTAAATCATCAATGTTATCTAGTAATGTAAAAAAGAAAATGATTGCTCCAAAACCTATAAATAATACACAACCACTTGCAACACCTAATTTATTTGATTTCTTTTTACTTCCTTGATGATAAAAAATCATATTAGTTTAATTTATAATTTATTTGCTGCTTTTCAAGAGTTGATAATAGTTCATTTGATACTTTAATTTTAGTGTTTCTACTTGGTAAATTCACTTCAATTTTTTCTTGAGCATCCCAAATTGTAAATCGTAAAGATTGTTTACCAGCATTGTTTTTTAATATGCTTTCTAGATTAAGTATATTTTCTTCGTTTACTTCATTAACTGGTATTTTTATAGTGAGTTTTTTGCATAACTCATCCATAATATCATGCAATAACTTAAAGTCTGTAAATTTAATTCTTGGCTCTCCAGTTACTCCATCTTTATTGGTCCATCCAGGTTGAATTGTTGCTCTTACATACAAGAAAGAATTAGGTACTAAAAAGTGCTTGAACTTTAAATATTCTTCTCCAAAAACTCTAAATTCATGACTATCATTATAATCTTCAATAGTAAATGCAGCCCAACCTTTTCCTGCTTTAGAAACTCGATGTTGTACATCTGTTATAATACCAGCAAACGATAAATTATTACCTACTATTTTTTGAAGTTCTCCTTTAAAATCTTTTAATCTTGCATTGCAAAAAATCATTTCGTTTTTAAAATCATCTAAAGGATGAGCAGAAATATACATACCAATCACTTCTTTTTCTTGTGATAATAATTCCATAGTTCCCCAAGTATCACAATTAGGAATATCTGGTTCTGGAAATTGTACTGTAGAAGCTTCACCAAATAATGAAACCTGTGCTGAATTTTGGTTTTCTTGATATTTACTACCAAATTTCATGGCACGTTCTAAAAACGTCATTCCTTTTTCATCTAAAGCAAAATATTGAGCTCTATGTGTATCTGTAAAAGAATCGAAAGCACCAGCTTTTACTAAACTATCAAACGATTTTTTATTTGCTGCACGTAAATCTACACGTTTTGCCAAATCAAAAATAGAAGTGTAGTTGCCATTTTCCTTACGTTCTTTTATGATAGCTTTTACTGCAGATTCTCCAACTCCTTTTACTGCTGCCATTCCAAAACGAACAGCTCCTGCTGCATTTACAGAAAATTTAAGGTAAGATTCATTAATATCTGGTCCTAAAACTTCTAATCCCATTCGTTTACATTCTTCCATAAAAAAGGATACAGCTTTAATGTCTTTCATGTTATTAGAAAGTACAGATGCCATATATTCTGCAGGATAATGTGCTTTTAAATACGCTGTTTGATAGGCAATCCAAGCATAACAAGTAGAGTGACTTTTATTAAAGGCATAACTTGCAAAGGCTTCCCAATCTTTCCAGATTTTTTCTAGCTTTTCTTCATCATGTCCATTAGCTTTGGCTTGTTCTATAAACTTAGGTTTCATTTTAGCCAAAACAGCAGCTTGCTTTTTACCCATGGCTTTTCGTAAAACATCAGCTTCACCTTTGGTGAAATCTGCTAACTTCTGAGAAAGTAACATTACTTGCTCTTGGTAGACTGTAATACCATAAGTTTCAGCCAAATATTCTTCCATGGCTGGTAAGTCGTATTCTATTTCTTCTGTACCATGTTTTCTATTGATAAAACTAGGAATATATTCCATGGGTCCAGGTCTGTACAAAGCATTCATAGCAATTAAATCTCCAAAAACAGTAGGTTTTAAAGAACGCATATGTTTTTGCATTCCTGGAGATTCATATTGAAAAATACCTACAGTTTCTCCTCTTTGAAAGAGTTCATATGTTTTTTCATCATCTAAAGGAAAACTCTCAGGATCTAAGGCAACACCATGTTTGGCTTTTACAATTTTAACAGTGTCTTTTATTAATGTAAGTGTTTTTAATCCTAAGAAATCCATTTTTAATAACCCAGCAGACTCAACAACAGAGTTGTCAAACTGAGTTACATACATGTCTGAATCTTTTGCTAAAGCTACAGGAACATAATTGGTAATATCTCCAGGAGTGATGATTACACCACAAGCATGAATACCAGTATTTCTAACAGAGCCTTCTAAAATTGCAGCTTTATTTACAGTTTCTGAAGCTAAATCAGAACCAGCAGCAATGGTTTGTAATTCTTCAACCATAGCTTTTTCTTCGCTTCGTAAACCAGCAATTTTACCTTTACTTTTTTCATCATCTCCAAATATGTTTTGAAGTTTTACCCCAGGTATTAATTTTGCAATTCTGTCTGCTTCAAATAAAGGTAAATCTAACACTCTTGCTGTATCTCTAATAGATGATTTAGCAGCCATGGTTCCATAAGTAATAATTTGTGCTACTTGATTTGCACCATATTTGTTAATTACATAATCCATAACTCTGCTTCGTCCTTCATCATCAAAATCGATATCAATATCTGGCATAGAAACACGCTCAGGGTTTAAGAAACGCTCAAAAAGTAAATCGTATTTAATAGGATCTATATTTGTAATCCATAAACAATATGCAACTACAGAACCAGCTGCAGAACCACGACCTGGTCCTACAGAAACATCCATATTTCTGGCTTCTCTAATAAAGTCTTCAACAATTAAAAAATATCCAGGATAACCAGTTTTAGCAATTACATCTAGCTCAAAATCTAAACGTTCTTTTATGGCTGGAGTTATTTCTCCATAACGTTTTTTTGCTCCTTCATAAGTTAGATGACGCAAGTAATTATTTTCTCCTCTTTTACCTCCATCTTCATTATCTTTTGCGTCTTTAAATTCATCAGGAATATCAAAAGCTGGTAATAATACATCTCTAGCTAAAGTAAATTCTTCTATTTTATCTACAACTTCTTGGATATTGATAATGGCTTCAGGTAAATCTGCAAAGAGCGTTTTCATCTCTTTAGTTGATTTAAAATAATACTCTTCGTTTGGTAAACCATATCTATAACCACGACCTTTACCTTTAGGTGTAGCTTGTTTCTCTCCGTCTTTTACACAGAGTAAAATATCATGTGCATTTGCATCTTCTTTTTGTAAGTAAAAAGTATTGTTTGTAGCAATTACTTTTATATCATGTTTTTTAGAAAATTTTAATAAGGTTTCATTTACAATGGTTTCATCTTGTTGATTATGACGCATCAACTCAATATATAAATCATCTTTAAATTGGTCTTTCCACCATAAAAGTGCTTCTTCTGCTTGATGCTCTCCAACATTTAATATTTTACTAGGAACTTCACCATATAAATTACCAGTTAAAACAATAATATCGTCTTTATACTTTTTAATTACCTCTCTATCAATTCTTGGAACATAGTAAAACCCGTCTACAAAGGCAATAGAAGACATTTTTGCTAAGTTGTGATATCCATTTTTATTTTTAGCTAATAAAACAACTTGATATCCATTGTCTTTTTGTGATTTATTAGTATGATCTTCACAAACATTAAATTCACAACCAACAATTGGTTTAATTGGTGTTTCTGCATTTTTATTGTGATTTAATACTGCACTTACAAAATGAAAAGCAGCCATCATATTACCTGTATCTGTCATAGCAACAGCAGACATATTATCTTTTGCAGCTGCTTTTACAATATTACCAATTTGAATAGTAGATTGTAAAACAGAAAATTGTGTATGATTATGTAAGTGAGCAAATTGAACATCTTTAAGTTCAGCTAAACCTTCTTTTGTAGATTTGGTATCTTCTACGTCTTTAAGTTTTTCTAGACGTTTTCTAATTTTATCACTTTCCTTTTTTAAATTGATATGTTGTATACCAATTAACTGAATAGGTTTTGGGTTAGCTTCAGTATAATTTTTAAAATAATCTGCATCTACATCTAATTCTTCTTTGGTAAATTCTCGTAAACGAATTAGTTCTAAAAAACAACGAGTTGTTGCTTCTACATCTGCTGTTGCATTGTGTGCTTCAGCAAAATCTATCCCAAATAAGTGTTTGTGTAACTCTGTTAATGTAGGTAGTTTAAATTTTCCTCCTCTACCTCCAGGAAGTTGACAAAGTAATGCTGTTTTTTCTGTACAAGTGTCTAAAACAGGTAGTTTTGTTAAGTTGTTTTCAACACCCAATCTATGGAATTCACATCCCATTATATTTACATCAAACTCAACGTTTTGACCAACAATAAATGTTGTTTTAGAAAGCGCTTCATTAAATACCCTTAATCCTTCATTTAAAGAGATTCCTTTTTCTTGCGCTAATTCTGTTGAAATACCATGAATCCTTTCAGCATCATAAGGAATGTTAAATCCATCTGGTTGTATTAGAAAATCGTTTCTGTCTAATAAATTACCCATATCATCATGCAACTGCCATGCAATTTGAATACACCTTGGCCAGTTATCTGTATCTGTAATTGGGGCATTCCAACTTTTGGGTAAACCAGTAGTTTCAGTATCAAAAATTAAGTACATACACGATTTTTATGAAGTAAATTTGGAGAGTTAAATGTACAAAATCATTAAAGATTTACCCTGAATTAATTATACTGACTTATTAACAAAAAAAAGTCAACCCAATTAAGGATTGACTTTTTTATTAATTTAAATAATTAGAATTCTATGATACTAATTCTTCTTGATATTTTAAGGAATTAATAGCAGACTGTATGGTCTGTTTTTGCATTTCTAACATTTTTCTTGTTGATGGAGCAAAGTCATCTTCTTTCAATATTTCGCAATATTCATAATAACTTGCTGCTTCTCCTCTTAATGCTTCTTCTAAAATAGCTTCTTCATCATTAGAATTAAACATAGATTTTAATGACATCCAATTTCTATGCATTGTTCCTTTGAAAGATCCATTATCTTCTGGAATTTGTCCATAAGATAAAATCTCTGTTCTTAAATTTTTAGCAAACTCACTTCTTTCAGAAGCTCTTTTTCTAAAAAATATTTTTAACTTTTTACTTTTTACATTATCTGCTGCGTTTAAATATCCTTTCTCAGCATCATAATTTTTTTCTAATAATTCGTTTAACTTGTTCGAAATTTTTTCACTATACTTCATTTTATCTTTTCATTTAAAATTTCAATAAATTTTTTTGAGATGCGTATTGTTTCACATCTTTTTGTTACTACAAATTTAAGGTGTTTATAAAGTTATCTTTATTGCAAATGATGTAAGTCTTAACTCATTTACTATCAGTTTTTTATTTAATAAAATTTTAGAGCTATTTTTATGGTGATAAATTAAAAGTATTTTGTATTTTTGCGCCCACTTATTACGAGATAATAAAATTTTTAATAACCAAGGTCGAGAACCTTACAACATTAACAAATTATGCCAGTAAAAATTAGATTACAAAGACATGGTAAAAAAGGTAAACCATTCTATTGGATTGTAGCTGCAGATGCACGTGCAAAAAGAGATGGTCGTTACTTAGAAAAAATTGGAACTTACAATCCAAACACAAACCCAGCAACTATTGATTTAGATGTTGATGGAGCTGTAAAATGGTTACAGAATGGTGCACAACCAACTGACACTGCAAAAGGTATTTTATCTTATAAAGGTGCTTTATTAAAGAATCATTTAGCAGGTGGTGTTAGAAAAGGTGCTTTAACTGAAGAGCAAGCTGAAGAAAAATTTAAAGCTTGGTTAGAAGAAAAAGAAAATAAAGTTTCTACTAAAGAAGAAAAATTAGCAAAAGCTCAAGCAGAAGCTAAAGCAAAAGCTTTAGAAGCTGAAAAAGCTGTAAATGAAGCAAGAATTGCTGCTGCAACTCCAGAAGTTGAAGAAGCAGTTGAAGCTACAGAAGAAGTTGAAGCATTAGAAACAGCTGCTGAAGAAGGAGCTGCTGCTGCAGATACAGAAGTTGCTGAAGAGAAAAAAGCTGAGTAATTTTTTAAGCGATAATGCGTAAAGAAGATTGTTTTTATTTAGGCAAAATCGTAAGAAAGCACAGTTTTAAAGGTGAGGTTGTTATCAAATTAGATACAGACGAACCAGAACTTTATAAAAATATGGAATCAGTTTATGTCGAACTTGGCAATAATCTGGTTCCATTTTTTATTGATAAAAGTTCACTGCACAAAGGAAATCAACTAAGGGTTCAATTTGAAGATGTATATTCTGAGGAAGAGGCAGATTCTATTTTAAAATCTGATGTTTATTTACCACTTACATTATTACCAAAACTAGAAGGAGATAAATTCTATTATCATGAAGTAATAGGTTTTTCAGTTTTTGACTCAAATTTTGGTGAAGTAGGCACAGTTATACATATTAATGATAAAGCTGCACAACCTCTTTTTGAAATAGATAGAGAAGGCAAAACTATTTTTATTCCAATGATTGATGATTTTATCAAAAAAGTAGATAGAAAAAACAATCAAATACAAGTAGAGACTCCAGCAGGTCTTATAGAGTTGTATTTATAATTAGAGAGGTGCAAGAGTGGTTTATCTGGCTACCCTGGAAAGGTAGTATACTAGAAATAGTATCGAGGGTTCGAATCCCTTCCTCTCTGCAAAAATGAATTATTTTATTTAATAGTATAATCAAAAGTAACTCTAGCATAACTACTAGATGTACCAGCTTTTGAGTCTTCTTGTACAAGTTTATCGTTAACAAAAAGCTTTAACATTAGCTCTGCAGAACTTGGGCTGTTTCTAAAAGCTTCACCTCTAACATACTTATATCCATAATCATTCCAATAAATAATATGTGGTAAAGCATCACCATTAGTATCGTATTCAAAGGTTATTATTTCTGTAACATCAATATTGTTAGCATTATCATAATAAGTAAGCTTAATTTCATCTGCATTTGGCTCATTTGTATAAAACTCTAACCTAACATCAGTTTGAGATAATGGAATTCCATCATCTTCAAATTCATTTTGAGTTGTTACACATGAGAAAAATAAAATTGTTGCTAAAAGTAAGATTAGATGTCTCATAATTATTTATTTAATACTAATGCAAAAATAAAAAAATCCTTAATTATTCTATAATAAGTTTTTTGTTTGCTACTTTATTATTAGAATGAATCTTTACAAGGTAAACACCAGAAGTTAAAGAACTTGTATTTATTTCGTTTATTTTAGAACTTTTAGAATATACTTTTTGTCCTAATGATGAATAAATCTCTATTTTATCTATATTTTCTTTAGTTTTTATTTTTAAACTTTCTTTAGCAGGATTTGGATAAATCACAAATTTTGAGCTAAAAAAGTCGTCAGTACTTGCTGTACTTTGTTGGTATACTCTTACATAGTCGATGATCATACTACTTTCTGTATAATTTGGATCTACAGTACCACCAATTCCTCCTAGAGCAACATTTAGCAATAAGAATTGATCTAAATCAAAAGGCCATGTACTACTGTTTTGTGTAGATGGTTTATAAGTATAATAAACTTCACCATCAACTAAAAAAGCAATTTGATTTGGAGACCAATTCATAGAATAAACATGATAATTATTAGCTACATCTGTTAACATTTTTGTTGCTGTGTTAACAGTAGCTCCAGAACTAGATGGTGTATGCAAGGCACTAGAAACCACATTAGTTGCGTGTAAACCATGTTCCATAATATCAATTTCCCCACAAGCTGGCCAAGGTGTCGTTCCAAAACCCTGTGTTTCCCAATAAGCTCCTGGTTCACTTATATTTTTACCAAGAGTCCATATTGCTGGCCAAGTTCCAGCACCTTCTGTTAATTTTGCTTTAACATCAACTCTACCATATGTAAAAGCATATTTAGAGTTTAATCTTGCAGAAGTATAATCTAAAGTAACCCCATTTAGAGTTTTTGTTTCTTTTTTTGCAACGATATTTAAATTACCATTAGAAACAAATGAGTTTGTAGGGCTATCAGTATAATGTTGTAATTCTCCATTAAACCATCTTCCACCATTTGGCCCAAAAGTTTGATGATGCCATTTATTAGTATCCAAAGAATTACCATCAAATTCATCTGACCAAACAAGATTTGTGTATTCAACATCTAAAGCATTTGGATCTGTAGGTGTTGATCCGTCAGTAATGTTTTCTAATAAATAAGTACCAGCAGTTGGTACTCCTATATCAATAAAAACAACTAATTTTCTATATGTGCCAGTAGCATTGATTGTATTTCCAGTACTTGTTTCTTTTGCATTAGAAAAATCGAAAGTAAAATTTTGCCAAGTATTTGCATTACCACTTGTTACTGATTGTGAAACTTCTACATCAGCATTTGTACCGTTTTCTAATTTTAATAAAATAGTATGCGTATTTGGATCAAAAGCGTAAAAAGACAATGTTATTTCTTTTTGATTTGTGATGTCTATATCTCTTGTTAAATCAATCCAAAAACCTTGGTTAGCATCATTGCCATTATTGTTAAATTGACCTACTTTATTTGATGCATTATTAGGATCATTTCTTGTAGAAAAACTTGCACCACTAAAACCTGAAAACACATGATTGTTGTTTTCAAAATCAATTGGCATCTGCTGAGAAAATATTGATGAAGTAATTAATATTAAAGTAAGTAAAGTTGAAAAGTATTTTTGAGACATGTTCATTTTTTTGTAATCAAGCCAAAGATATCTGTTGTAGTTTAATTTTTGAAATGATAGACCAATACAAAACCAATACAAAACCTATTTTTAAGTTAATTTTACAGTATTTTTGATCTATGAGTACATTATTTAAGTTTAAAGAATTTTCAATACATCATGATAAAACTGCTATGAAAATTGGTACAGATGCAGTTTTATTAGGTGCTTGGGTTTTCTTAGAAAATGAGATAGATTCAATATTGGATGTAGGGTCTGGAACTGGAATTATAGCATTAATGTTAGCACAACGTTCTTTTGCATTAACCATTGATGCAGTTGAAATTGATAATGATGCATATGAGCAAACCGTAACTAATTTTGAAAATTCTAATTGGGGAGATCGTTTGTATTGTTACCATTCTTCTTTTCAAAATTTTGCTAAGGAAATTGCAGATGAAGATGAAACTTATGATTTAATCATATCTAATCCTCCTTTTTATACAGATAAGTTTGAGTCTGAAAACGATGCTAGAAATAAAGCAAGGTTTACCTCTTCTTTATCATTTAATGAATTGCTAAAAGGAGTGTCAAAAATTTTATCTAAAAAAGGAAAATTTGCAGTAATTATTCCTTTTAAAGAAGAACAAGGTTTTGTTGAATCAGCAAAAGAAAATAATCTATTTTTAAATAGGTTTTGCCATGTTAAAGGAAATCCTTCATCAGCATTTAAAAGAAGTCTCTTAGAATTTTCTTTTGAAGACAAAAAACTTATAAAAGAAAATTTAACAATTGAGATTAAACGTCATCAATACACAGATGAATATATCAATTTAACTAAAGATTTTTATTTAAAAATGTAATTAACCCATTACATGATTAGGATTATAGCCTAAGTATTTTACTTTTCGTTCAGTAAATTTTATCCCATGTAATTCTAATTCTTTTAAAATAGGAATATAAACTTCTTTTGATATTGGTAATTGTACTCCTGGTGTTTTTATTTCACCTTTTAAAATTTTTAAAGTAGCAATTGCAACAGGCAAACCAACAGTTTTAGCCATAGCTGTATAGGATTGGTTTTCTCCTTCTACAATTAAACTACTTTCTATTTGTCGTTTTTCTCCATCAATTTCATATCCAAATAAATGCTGCATAACTATCATATCTTTATCATCTTTTTGTAAAGTCCAAGAATCTTGTAAGATTTTCTGAAGCATTTGTGCTGGAGTTGCATTTTGTAATCCAATTTTTTTATCTGGATTAAAAAGATCTAATTCAACTAATTTTTCCCACATTACATCATCTTGATCAATTTTTAGATATGAGCGTAATTTTAATTCTACAGAATCTGAAGGAGAATAAGCTAAAAATAGATTAACAAAATCTCTGTAACTCATGTTTTCTGAATCTTCTATGATGTAAGAATCATCTGTCATCCCTAATTGAACAAAAATATTCCAAGCTCTAGAAAAACCAACTTTTCTTATAGTGCCTCTATACATTGTAGGTATATTATCTAACCCATAAACACTTCTGTATTTTAAAGAATCTCTATTAGCATAAGCTTCAAATTTTTGATTATTAATATTTAAAAACTCAGTTCTACGAAATAGTTTGTGATAAGGAATGTATTTATAAGTACCTTCTTGAATAAACATAGCAGCTCCTCCTTGACCTGCTAATACTACATTTCTTGGATTCCAAGTAAATTTATAATTCCAAAGATTATTATCACTTTCTGGTGCCACTAATCCTCCACAAAAAGATTCAAATAATAATATTTTAGCATTATTATCTCTTATTCTATCAATAACTTGCATGGCACTCATATGGTCTAAACCAGGGTCTAAACCAATTTCATTCATAAAAATTAACCCTTTTTGTTTGGCTTCAATATCTAAAGCTTTCATTTCTTTAGAAATGTAAGAAGCAGTAACCATATGCTTATTAAATAATAAGCAATCTTTAGCTACCTCTATATGAAATCTTGCAGGTAACATAGAAATTACAATATCAGACTTTTCTATTTCTTGTTTTCTTTGATTTTCATTAAAAACATCAAAAATAATTGCACTTGCATTTTTATGATTATCAATAAGTTCTAAAGCATTTTCTATAGAAATATCTGCAATAATTATCTTTAGATTTTCTTCATCAGATTTTTCTAACAAATATTTTATAAGTGATGAACTAGATTTACCTGCACCAATAATCAAAATGTTTTTCATGAGGATTAACGTATTTTTGTAGAATAACGAAGATACTATAATTGTTTAAAATTAAACAAAAACCTTAATAAATGTTTAAAAATTTAATTATTACTTGTTTTTTAGGATTAACTGCAATTATTTTAGGTGCTTTTGGAGCACATGCTTTAAAAGAAATATTGTCAGTAGAACAGCTTAATAGTTTTGAAACTGCTGTTAGATACCAAATGTATCATGTTATTGTTTTATTAATAGTTAATCTCTTTGATGGTTTTACTACAAAACAAAAAAATACTATTAGTATTTTATTTTTTATTGCCATTCTACTTTTTTCTGGCTCTATTTATCTTATTCAATTAACTCAAATAACAGCAAAATCAATTTGGTTTATTACGCCTTTAGGTGGCTTATTTTTTATAATAGGTTGGCTGCTTATGATTGTGATATTCGCAAAAAAAATGAAAAAGAATTAATTTTTTTATAAAAATCGCACGAAAATATGCCCGTCTAAAAATATTGTTTAATTTTGTCTGTAATTAAAAAAACAAAAAAACATTGATATGGTAGATACAAATACGAAATCGATTTCGTTAAATAGTCTAGGAATCAAAAATGCAAAAATTAATTATCAACTTTCTTCTGCAGATTTACACAAAGAAACTTTACTAAAAAAACAAGGAGTAGAATCTTCTTTAGGTGCTATTGCTGTAAATACTGGTGAATTTACAGGTCGTTCTCCAATGGATCGATTTATTGTAAAAGATAATGTTACAAAAGATGAAGTTTGGTGGAGTAATATTAACTTACCTTTTGAAGAAGATAAGTTCGATCAATTGTATGATAAAGTTGTAAACTACTTATCAGAAAAAGAAATTTATGTTAGAGACAGTTACGCTTGTGCAGATGAAAACTACAAGCTAAATATAAGAGTGGTTAATGAATATCCTTGGAGCAATATGTTTGCTTACAATATGTTCTTAAGACCAACAGAAAAAGAATTAAATGACTTTTCTCCTGAATGGACAGTTATTAATGCTCCTGGTTTTATGGCAAATCCTGAAGTAGATGGTACTCGTCAACATAATTTTGCAATTTTAAATTTTTCTAAAAAGATTGCATTAATTGGAGGTACAGGTTATACAGGTGAAATTAAAAAAGGTATTTTTTCTGCCCTAAATTTCATATTACCAGTAGATAAAAATACGTTGCCTATGCATTGTTCTGCAAATGTTGGTGCAGCTGGTGATACGGCTATTTTCTTTGGACTTTCAGGAACAGGAAAAACAACTCTTTCTACAGATCCAAATAGAAGTTTAATTGGAGATGATGAACATGGTTGGACAGCAGAAAATACTGTCTTTAATTTTGAAGGTGGGTGTTATGCAAAAGTGATTAATTTATCACAAGAACAAGAACCAGAAATTTATGCTGCTATTAAAAAAGGAGCAATTTTAGAAAATGTTATTATGGATAGTGAAGGCAATGTAGATTTTGCTGATACTTCTATTACACAAAATACAAGAGTTAGTTATCCTATTTATCATATAGAAAATATTCAAAAACCTTCAATAGGAAAAAACCCAAAGAATATTTTCTTTTTAACAGCAGATGCATTTGGAGTGTTGCCTCCAATTTCAAAGCTAACACCTGCACAAGCAGCTTATCACTTTATTTCTGGTTATACAGCAAAAGTAGCTGGTACAGAAGCTGGTGTTACTGAGCCATTGCCAAGTTTTTCAGCTTGTTTTGGTGCACCATTTATGCCTTTACATCCAACAAGATATGCTGAAATGTTAAGCAAAAAAATGAAAGAAGCTGGGGTTAATGTTTGGTTAGTAAATACAGGCTGGTCTGGAGGTAAATATGGTGTAGGTAGAAGAATGCCATTAAAATATACAAGAGCCATGATTAGCGCTGTTTTAGATGGGAAATTAGGAGATTACACATACGAAGATTATCATATACATTCTGTTTTTGGAGTAGCACAACCAAGATCTTGTCCTGGTGTTCCAACTGAATTACTAAGTCCTAGAGCTACTTGGAATAATGATGAGGCTTACTATGAAACAGCTTTTAAGTTATCTAATGCGTTTAGAAATAATTTTAAGCAATTCGAAGAATATGCGAATGAAGAAATTAGAAGAGGTGGTCCTCAAAGATATGCTTATTAATAAAGTTCATAATTATTAATTTACACAGAAACACCTCGAATTTGAGGTGTTTTTCTTTATAAAAAAGTATCTTTAGTCAGTAAAAAATCTTTTTTTTATGATTAAAAAGTGGTTTCAAAATATAGGGCCAGGTACTTTAGTAGCAGCAGCTTTTATTGGTCCAGGTACAGTAACCCTGTGTACTTTAGCAGGTGTTAATTTTGGCTTTAATTTAATTTGGGCTATGTTGCTTTCTATTATTGCAACTATTGTATTGCAAGAAATGGCTGCAAGGTTAGGTATTATTTCTCAAAAAGGACTATCTGAAGTAATAAGAGAAGAATTAAAAAATCCAATTTTAAAACAGTGTATTACAATTTTAATTTTATCTGCAATTATTGTTGGTAATGCGTCTTATGAAGCAGGTAATATAAGTGGAGGTATCTTAGGTCTTGAAACTATTTTTGGAGAGTTTAAGTACAATTTTGGAGATTTTTCTATCAATTTAATGAGTATCATTATTGGTGTAATTGCATTTGTTTTACTCTATATTGGTAATTATAAATTTTTAGAGAAAGCACTTGTTACATTAGTATTGTTGATGAGTTTTTCATTTGTAATAACTGCAGTTGTAACTAAACCTAATATTTTACAAATTTTAAAAGGAATGTTTGTTCCTAGTTTTCCAGATAAAAGCTTATTAACCATTATTGGTTTAATTGGAACAACAGTTGTACCTTATAATTTGTTTCTACATGCTTCTTTAGTTAAAGAAAGATGGCATAAAAAAGAAGATTTAACATTTGCCAAAAAAGATACTTTTATCTCTATACTTTTAGGAGGTTTAGTATCTATGGCTATTATAGTTTCAGCTGCTTCTATTTCTTCTACTAACATTTTAAACGCAGCAGATTTAGCAAAAGGCTTAGTTCCTTTATATGGTAATTTTGCAAAATACTTTTTAGCTATAGGTTTGTTTGCTGCAGGTATAACATCTGCAATAACAGCGCCCTTGGCAGCTGCTTATGTTGCAAAAGGTTGTTTAGGTTTTAAAGGAGGTTTACAATCAAA
>Ga0209771_1000303_pt1 | contig 33146 bp, 28 predicted proteins | sample SaaInl59LU_5_DNA_FD_184639 | JGI IMG/M metagenome (GOLD analysis project Ga0209771, IMG submission 184639) | Marine microbial communities from expanding oxygen minimum zones in the Saanich Inlet - ESP_59LU_5_DNA (SPAdes) (version 2) | ecosystem: Environmental > Aquatic > Marine > Intertidal zone... | reverse complement strand
AGCAATGAGTAATTTTGCTGATTTTAGTACCTTACTCGATAGTCTGTATTACACCAGCTCGACCAAAGCAAAAACGCGTCTGCTGTGTGAGTATTTAGCACGCACCCCTGATCCCGACCGAGGCTGGGCCATCGCGGCGTTATCCGGTACGTTACAACTAGAATTTTTTACCCGCAGCACGGTCAAAAACCTGATGTTGGCTCACTGTGATCCGGTTTTATTTTCGTTAAGTTATGACTACGTCGGCGAGATGAGTGAAACAGTTGCTCATATGTGGCCAGGTCGCGATACCATTGAAGCAAATATTGACCAGCCAATGCCAACCCTCAATGACATTATTATTGAATTTAGCACCACGCCCAAAAAAGCCATTCCAACATGTTTAGCCGGTTATCTTGACCGCTTTACCCCATCTCAGCGCTGGGCATTAGTGAAACTCGGTACTCGTGGTTTACGCGTTGGCGTATCGGCGCGTTTGGTCAAAAATATATTAGCGGAGTTTGCCTCAAACCCCACAATCCAAGTCAGTGATATCGAAACTTTGTGGCATGGCGTAGCGCCCCCCTACACTGAGTTACTCACTTGGTTAGAAGGTAAGAGTCCCAAGCCAGATGTGACCGACCGGATAGTCTTTCATTCTGTCATGTTAGCTCACCCGGTGACTGATGATGAGTTAGACCTCATGGACTTTAGCCAGTGGCAGGGAGAATATAAGTACGATGGGATAAGGGTGCAAATGGTTGCCTCGTCGCAAGGTATCGGCATGTTCTCCCGAACTGGCGATGATATCGCTCATTCCTTTCCTGATGTCATTGAACTATGGCAAAACACGGGCATCCATGGCGTTTTTGATGGGGAATTATTAGCGTTTACGGAAGATGATATCGCCACATTTAATCAACTCCAACAACGCTTAAATAAAAAGAAACCTACCAAAAAGTTAATGAATGATATCCCCTGCGGACTCATTATCTATGATTGTATTGCACTTGGCAGTGATGCACAGCGCCGTTCGTTAGTTGAGTTACCTTTGAGCGAGCGCCATAAACTATTCACTGAAGTGATGACTCCTGTAACCCAGCATCGATTGCGTCTGTCACCGCCATTGGTGATCGATAGCAAAGACCATTGTATCCGTTTACGTGATGAAGTCTGTGAACAGTCTGGTCAACGCATCGAAGGGTTAATGTTAAAACGTAAAGCATCGTTGTATGTGCCGGGTCGCCCTAAAGGTCAATGGGTTAAGTTCAAACGTGATCCTATGCTCATTGACGCCGTGATCATGTATGCCCAACGCGGACATGGTAAACGCTCATCGTTTTATTCCGATTACACCTTTGGGTGTTGGGCTACGAATGATGCCGGCGAGAGAGTAATACTGCCGATTGGTAAAGCTTATTCTGGATTTACTGATGCTGAACTACATGAGATTGATAAATGGGTGCGTAAAAATACAATTGGCCGTTTTGGTCCCGTCAAAGAGGTCGCAAAAGAGTTAGTTTTTGAAGTGGCCTTTGACGCGGTGCATTATTCAAAACGACATAAGTCTGGAGTTGCGCTGCGCTTTCCACGTATCCACCGCATCCGCTGGGATAAACCAGCGAATGAAGCGGATGAGCTTGAGACATTAGTAAGGATGATAGTTGAGTAAACTGAAAGTAACTTGTTAGGCAAAGTATAAAAATTCTTCATTCGTCTTTGAAAAAATAATATCACTCTGTTTTACAGGGAGAGACTGCATTTTGGAAATACTTCTATTTTTTTCATAAGATACATAATATTTTGGAGAATAATCATTATTCAATATATATGGAAAAAATCCAGCAGCCTGGAAAGTGCTAAAAATATGCTGCATTTCACCACCCGTCAAGGCATCTGGAGTGATTTCAACAACTATTTCAACATCGTTACGCATTTTATCTAGAATAGTAAACAACCCTAGAAGAATAGCGTATTCTGCTCCTTCTGTGTCTATTTTAATAAGTCGTGTCGCTTTAATTTCTGATTCAGAAAGTATATCTTGAAGGGGTAGCCCTTCTACAACTGTTGGTTCTGATTGGTATCTTCCAGTCAATAATGTTGAAGCTCCTTCATTTTCATAACCCGCATGATACATTGATACTTTGCAGGGCTTATCAACTACTGCAACATTAACAGTCCGGACATTATTACACTGGTTAAGTTTAATATTCTCAATTAATGTATCATAAATGGATGGAAATGCTTCTATCGATACTACTTTTCCCTTTTTTAAGTATTTTGAACCTAGTAAACTAAAAAAACCAACATTAGCCCCCACATCAATAAACGTTCTAGAGCTATTACATTCAAGTCTATTTTTTAAGAAATAAGCTAGATCTGGTTCCCATATACCGAAATAGTAAATATACCCTTGAACTAAATCATTAGTTCTCACTTTCATTTTAGTCTTAAATAGCGTGGATGTTATTATGATTCTTTTGCGCCACATAAAATATTTTAAAAGGATGGGTTTACCAATTTGAACGGGAAAATTACGAATATATTGTTGTACAAGAGGTACCAACAATAATCCAAATGCAATTTTTAGTTTTTTGATCATTCTTCAAGTACCTTGTATTTAAAACATGGATAGCTAAATTGCTATTTTAATGTTTGGTCAATTATTATCATGTTATAAATAGTTTAGTTACTTATAAATATTTTGCCATTTTAAGTTGGCATAGCCTCACTATAAAATATTTTCTTTTTATACCCGCGCACTTTCTCTAGCATTCACCGCATCATACCAGCGCTGTAAATGCACTTGGTCGGGTTGGATACGAATTTTTACTACCCGAGCAAAATCTACTGCGGTAAAAGCAGTTATATCAGCAATGCTAAATTGCTCTCCAGCCAAATACGTTGAGTGCGCTAAGTGTTTATCAAGTAAATGTAAAAACTTCTGCGCGTTGATACCTGCTTCTTTTCCGTATTCGGGTACAGGATTCATGCGGTCTTTAAAATAGCCAGTCGAATGCTGAAAACACATCCCGACTTGCATAAACAAATACAGCTCTGCACGTTGTTGCCATTGAGAAATCAGTCCTATTTCTACAGGTGTGTTACCTAATAACCGAGGTTCGGGCTGTAACGCCTCAAAATAGTGACAAATCGCAGTGGACTCGCTGATTGTGGTACCGTCATCTAATTCTAAGATAGGCACTTTGCCTAAGGGGTTTTTGGCCCGCATTTCTGGAGATAAGTTTTCACCAGAAACAATATCAACTTGTACATACTCAACATCAATGCCTTTCTCTGCTAAAAACATTCTGACGCGTCTAGGCGTCGGCGCGGTCTTCGTATCATATATTTTCATACCTGTTATCCTTTCGCCTTAACATCTGTTTTAGCTTCGGTCTTTGCAAAGCATTGTACATAGTTGATCGCCATATTTTCAGTATAACGCCAACGTTTGTTCCAAGGGTTAAACTTCATCCCAGTATGACTAGTCAATTCACACCCGCCACTTTTCGCCCAAGCTGATAATTCTGTCGGTTTCACAAATTTGGACCAACTGTGCGTGCCAATCGGTAAATAACGCATCACATATTCTGCGCCAACAATCGCAAACACATACGATATCACCGTTCGATTTAACGTGGCTAAAATCAGCATACCACCGGGTTTCACTAACTGAGCACATTGATTAATTAATAGGGCTTGGTCTTGAACATGTTCAACCACTTCTGCATTAATTACCACATCAAATTGTTGTTGCTGTGCGACAAGATCTTCTGCCAACGTGTGCACATATGTTACTGGTGTTAAGGTGTTCTGCGCATGTTGCGTCGCTACTTGGATACTCATTGCCGATGCATCGATACCTGTCACTTCTGCGCCAAGACGGGCTAACGGCTCAGATACTAAGCCACCACCACAGCCTACATCTAAAATCGATAATCCCTGAAGTGGTTTGCCTAAATCATATAGACGCCATAGATTATCATTAGGCGCAGGCTCAAAAGGTAAATCTAAAGCAAAGTGCTCGGCTATTTGACTCGTAAAATACGCTAACCGTGCATGATTAAACGCAATCGCTTGTCCATATTTACCAATGGGATCCCACCACTGCTCCGCTAGACTATCAAATCTAGCGACTTCTTCTGGGTCAAGCGTTTGACTCACACTACCATTTAGTGCACTTTTATCTAACATGGATCCGCATCCTCGGTGTCTATCGATGATCTATTTTAAATGTTTACGTATAAAGACATTATATAGTTTTTAATATCTAGGAAGAATCTATGGAACAACTCAATGTCCTCGGCGAATCGTTACAACTGTGTTGCACTGGCACCGGATTTCAACGTAATGGTTTTTGTGAAGTCCCTTTTGGAGACCATGGTAATCATTCAGTATGCGCCATTGTGACCGATGAGTTTCTATTAATGCAACAACGCATCGGGAATGACCTAATAACTCCCATTCCTGCTTATCAGTTCAATGGTCTTAAAGCTGGAGATCGTTGGTGTTTATGTGCTATTCGATGGCATCAAGCACATTTGGCTGGCGTTGCGCCACCGGTGGTTTTATCCGCCACCTCTAAAGATGCGTTAAAAGTGATTGATCTTGATGTACTCAAAGCATTTGCAGTAGATGAATCAACACTTTAAATAAGCTGTTTTAACCTGCTTTGTCGTTGATGCTGGATTCAAATTCCTCTGTCCATTGGGCTAACGCTTGCTGAGCGTGTTCATCAACACGCCCTTTATTATTTTCGATCCACCAACGCTCCATTAAACGGACATTGCGGACGTTGGCTTTGAAGAATAAATCAAATATATCACCGACAAGCGGGATAAATCCTAACCCAAAATCTAAAAAAGAATTCGTCAGCATTTTAAGCTGGATATCTTTTGGCACGCCTAATTTTCTTCCAAGATGCACTATACGCAAACTAGCTAACAGCATAGTGGCATCACCTACTACAGGAATTAAGCCTATCAAAAAATCTAAGCCTACTCGGATCCCAATAAATGGGATCTTGACGGCCATATCTAAAATATTAGCAATATTTTGGGCGCGTAATAAAGGTTCAGGAGCTTGCATAATAATTCCTTTTAGACTGGCGCATCTAATGCTTTAGCTTCGGCGGCACGAACGCTAGTATCGGTTTCAATATCCCAGCCTTGTAAATTATCTTGTAGAAGTGAAAATAACATATCAATATGCGCATCATCCGAATTTAGGCATGGAATATACTGGTATGTTTCGCCACCATTTTCCATGAAATATTCCATGTTCTCCTCACCTATCTCTTCAATCGTTTCAAGGCAATCAGAGCTAAACCCAGGACAAATAACTTGCAGGGATTTGACCCCTTGAGCAGGTAATCCTTTCAACGTTTCATCAGTATAAGGCGTTAACCATTCCTCACGTCCAAAACGCGATTGGAATGTGGTCATGTATTCACTTTTATCTAAACCCAGTGATTCAGCGACTAACCTTGTCGTTTTGTGGCATTCACAATGATATGGGTCGCCATTTTTAAGATAGCGTTTTGGAATGCCATGGTAAGAAAAGACCAATTTATCCGTCCGCCCATGCGCTGCCCAATGCGCTTTTATGCTTTCGGCCAAACACGCAATATAGCGTGCATCATCATGATAATGCGAGATGAACCTTAAATCAGGTAACCAACGACGAGTCGTGAAATCTGCTGCCAAAGCATCAAATGTCGAGCCGGTGGTTGAGGCACAATACTGAGGATATAAAGGTAATACGACGACTTTGCGGGCACCTTGTTCAAGCAAAGCATTCATTGCATTTTCGACACTCGGCTGACCGTAACGCATGGCATAACCGACAATGTATTTACCTGGAGAATATGCATCAAATTTTGCTTGTAAAGCAGCCGCTTGGTTTTTGGTATGGGTCAGCAGTGGTGAGCCATCCTCAGTCCATACTGTTGCATAGGCTTCAGCGGAACGTTTGGGACGGATATTAAGAATAATTAAATTAAGAATACACCACCAAATTAACTTAGGCACTTCCACCACTCGAGGGTCAGATAAAAACTGTTTTAAATACGGTTTTAACGCCTGTTTAGTCGGTGCCTCTGGTGTACCTAAGTTACTGATCAGCACACCTATTTTATCGTTTTGGGCATGGGTGAACACGGTATTAGATGTGTACTTCATTAATATCTCTCAAACACTATAAAATTAAGTTAATGCGTCTTTTACGTCTTAGCCAATCATTTAGCTTACATAATGAGTAAATAAATATGACTTTTATGGTGTGTAATAGGTTGGCACGCCCCAGCCTACTGGTAATCCAAATAAAAACACCCATACGTAAAACAGCAATGTCCAACCAACGATAAAGACTAAGGTGTAGGGGATCATCATCGCTATCATCGAGCCCATACCGATGTTCTTTTTATATTTACTGGCCATTGCGAGTATCAGTCCAAAATAACTCATCATTGGGGATATCACGTTCGTCACCGAATCACCAATACGGTAGGCCGCTTGAATTACTTCAGGTGAATAACCCACTAACATCAGCATCGGCACAAAAATAGGGGCTGTTACCGCCCATTGAGCAGATGCACTACCTAATGATAAATTGACTAGTCCACACATTAAAATGAAGAGTAAAAAGATTTCAGGGCCATCTAAACCAACCGCTTGGATGGCAGCCGCCCCTTTAACCGCTAGCACAGTTCCAATATTGGTCCATTTAAAGAACGCAACAAATTGCGCCGCGAAAAAGACTAAAGTGATATATAACCCCATCGTACTCATGCTTTTCGCCATCGCATCAATGACATCACGATCATTTTTCATCGTACCGGCATAACGGCCGTAAACGAAACCTGGAATAGCAAAAGTCACAAAAATAAATGCCACAATAGATTTTAAGAACGGCGAGTTGGCTACTTCATTCGTTTCAGGATGTCGCAAAATCCCCCATTCAGGTACGATGGTTAACGAAATTAACCCCACTAATCCTAAAAAGGTCCAGCCCGCCATTTTCATTCCTTGGCGTTCTGCATCATTCGGTTTTTCAATCTTAGGCTTATCTAGTTTTTCAGGCGCATCATCGGGGTTATATACACCTAAACGCGGTTCAACTATATATTCTGTAACGGCATACCCCATTGCTGCAACAAAGAAAGTACTCACAGCCATAAAAATATGGTTAGCAGATGGGCTTACTAAATAGCCCGGAGCAATCATTTGTGCCGCTGGCTCAGTGATCCCGGCTAAAAGAGGATCAATGGTACCGATGAGTAAATTTGCAGAATAGCCCGCAGATACACCGGCAAATGCAGCCGCTATTCCTGCTAAAGGATGTCGGCCTAAGGAGTGAAATATCATCGCTGAGAGTGGGATCATCACGACATAACCAAGCTCTGATGCCGTATTAGATAAAATCCCCGCCAATACGACGATGAAAGTGACATGACGTGGTTTTGCACCAATAACCAATGAACGTAATACTGTGGATAATAAACCGCTGTGCTCAGCCACAGACACGCCAAGCAACGCAACTAATACCGTTCCTAAGGGCGCAAATCCAGTAAAGTTCGTCACTAAACCAGTCGTAATACGTGTAAATCCATCGACTGTCATTAATGAAATAACTTCAATCATCCCATCCGCTTCCCGACCTTTAGCACCCTCAGGTCTAGGATCAGCAACAGCCACATCAAAAAAACCTAAGATCCCACTAATAATGACAATTGCAACAGATAACAAGGCGAATAGGGTGACAGGGTGAGGAAGTAAATTACCTAAGAATTCAACACCATTGAGAAAACGACCAAACCAACCGTTCTGCTGAGGTTCTACCGAGGGTGATGTCGTTGGAGTGTGATTTGCCATAACGCGTTTTTCCTTCTTATTTTTATGGCGTTAGAATAGCACAAACCCCTTTAATAATCACTTAGTAAAGGGGTTTGTTAAATGTTGAGATTGACTTTTATAGTCTACTTACGCTCACCTGTCTGGCTGTTTAAGTAGTTAAAGAAATCTGAACTTGGGTCGACAATCAGCACGTCTTGCTTAGAGTTAAAGCTACTGCGATACGCATCCATAGAACGTAAAAAGCTGTAGAACTCAGGATTCTTCGAATAGGTATTTGCGTAGATGTTTGCAGCTTCTGCATCACCTTCACCACGCAATTGACGCGCATTACGTTCAGCATCGGCAAGCATTACGGTCACTCGTGCATCAATATCTGCTCGAATAATATCTGCTTGCTCTTGACCTTCTGAACGGTGTTCACGAGCAACGGCTGCACGTTCTGCACGCATTCGTTGGAAAATCGAGTTGGACACTTCAAGCGGTAAGTTGATTTGTTTAACACGCACATCAACAATCTCTATACCTAGCTCATCTGAACTACTTGAAGCCTGTTCCATGGCTTCATTCATTAACTCTGAACGCTCACCAGATACGATTTGAGGAATGGTACGAGTACCAAACTCAGAACGCAGACCATTGTTCACTTTTTGTTTAAGTAAAGCTTCTGCCTGTAAACGATTACCACCTGTAGAAAGATAGTAACGTTCAAAGTCATTAATGCGCCATTTAACATATGAATCGACAATTAAGTCTTTCTTTTCAGATGTCACGAAACGATCCGGTGCATCATCCAAAGTTTGTACACGTGCATCTAAGTGACGTACTGTATCGATAAACGGGACTTTAAAATACAAACCCGGTTCAAATACTTTCGTCACTGACTCACCATCTTTTTGGACTTTACCAAATTGAATGACAATCGCACGAGTGCCTTCTTTGACGACAAATAATGAACCTGAAGCCAACACACCTAAGATCACAATGATTGCAATGATAATATTCTTCATCACTTATCTCCCTGTTCTTGAGTTAGAGCCACGGATATTGCTCGTTGGACGAGAATTCCCAGGCGCATCAGGTGTCGCCGCGTTACGTAATCCATCTAATGCATTTTGCGTTGCGTTCATAGGCAACGACATAGAAGAATTCGTATTTTGACGATCCATAATCTTATCAAGTGGCAAATACATCATACTTCCGCCACCATTTTGATTATCCACCATAATTTTACTGGTATTACTAAATAACTCTTCCATCGTCTCAAGGTAGATACGTTGACGAGTCACTTCAGGAGCTGCTTCATATTGAGGTAATAATTCTTCAAAACGAGCAATTTCACCTTGTGCTTCGAGGGTTACACGTTGTTTATAAGCACTGGCTTCTTCATTCATACGATTTACTTGACCACGGGCACGAGGTTCTATTTCACGTGCATACGCTTCTGCTTCACGGATGAAACGAATTTCATCTTCCTGTGCTGCAATCGCATCATCAAATGCATCTTTTACTTCTTCTGGTGGACGTGCATCACGGAAGTTCATATCAATGATTGATACGCCCATATCGTAAGGTTCGATAATGGCTTGTAACTCTTCCCAAACACGCTGACGTGTCACTTCACGACCAGATGTTAGTACATCATCCATAATTGAGTGACCCACAACATAACGAATTGCACTGTCTAACGCTTGCGATAAACTTTGTTCTGGATTTACTACGGAAAAAATAAATTTCTTAGGGTCAACAACACGGTATTGCATTTCCATCTGAACACGTACTACGTTTTCATCTTCCGTTAGCATTGAGCCAGCAGAAGATTGATCACGAATAGACTGAACATCGATTGGAATGACTTGATCAACAAACGTAGGTTTCCATTGTAAACCTGGATCAACCAGCTTATTGAATTCACCAAATCGTAAAACGACACCACGCTCTGCTTCACGAATGGTGTAGAATCCACTGATTACCCATACTATTACCATAATACCAATAATTACAGATATTCCGATCCCACCTAAGTTAGAGGTCGCTCCACCAGAGCCATTACCACCACTGCCGCCAGATTTAGAAAATTTGCCAAATAAATTTTTGAACACATCATCTAAATCAGGTGGGCCTTGATCGCGGCCGCCTTTGTTTTTCCAAGGGTCGTTATTATTACCACCCGGCTCATTCCACGCCATGCCTACACTCCGTTAACATACTTAATTCAATATCTATACGATAACAAAACTAAAAAAGTCTTATTTATCCATAATTTTTTTCTATCTTAGATGTCGGTCACCCGGTTCCAGCATTTAAATATCATCATTTAAATGATAACGCGTAAATGCACCATCTAAACGTTTATTCAACTGATTCCACACCGTCATCGGTAATCTAATAGTGACTATCCAATTACCTTGTTCGTCGTAATGCTCTGCTGTTATGCAGTGATATTCGTACAATACTCCCCTCATTTTGCCGTCACTTGGCGGGATATTCAAGGTTTGTACTTGCATCGTTTGTGCTAAACATTCAGTAAGGGCAGTTTGTAATAATTCAACCCCTAAACCTTGCTGTGCAGAAATCCATACACGAATAGGCCTGCCATCTTCATCGTAATCAATACGCGGTGTAATCCCTTCCAATCTATCTATTTTGTTACAGATAATTAGCTGTGGAATATCGCCTGCATCTATCTCTTCAAGCACGTCATTGACTTGCGTCATGTTCTCACCGTATTGATCATCGGCATAATCGACAACATGCAGTAATAAATCGGCTTCTTGAGTTTCTTGCAACGTCGCTTTAAACGCAGCCACTAAATCATGTGGTAAATGACGAATAAATCCGACAGTATCTGCTAATATGGCAGTGCCTACATCAGCAAGTTCAATTTTTCTTAAGGTCGGGTCGAGCGTTGCAAATAACTGATCCGCTGCGTATACATTTGCGTCAGTAATAGTATTAAAAAGCGTCGATTTACCAGCATTAGTATAGCCTACGAGTGATAGCGTCGGGATCTCATTGCGTTTTCTAGCTCGGCGTCCCTGTTCACGTTGTTTTTGAACTTTTTCCAAACGTTTTAAAATGGTTTTAATCCGCGCTCTTAATAATCGTCTATCCGTTTCAAGCTGAGTTTCCCCAGGACCTCGTAAACCAATACCGCCTTTTTGGCGTTCCAAATGCGTCCAACCACGGATCAACCGTGTCGATATGTGACGTAATTGTGCTAACTCTACTTGCAGTTTTCCTTCATGAGTTCGGGCGCGCTGAGCAAAAATATCTAGAATCAATCCTGTACGGTCAAGTACACGGCACTGGCATAACGCTTCTAAATTACGTTCTTGAGAGGGTGAAAGTGCATGATTGAAAATCACGACATTCGCTTCGTGAGCTTTGACCATGGCAGAAATTTCTTCTGCTTTACCTGAGCCAACAAAATATTTGGGATGCGGTGCATTACGGGATGCAGTGATCACCTCTGCTGAGTCAACGCCTGCAGAAGAGACCAACATCTGTAATTCGTGAATATCTTCTTTGGATGAGTCGTCCGCAAAATCAATGTGAACTAGGATCGCCAGTTCACCAGCAGCGTAACGTTCAAACAAGTGAAATTTTCTCTATATGAGTCACTTAGTTTAGACTACTCGCCTTGAACTTCATCGCCTTGAGTAGGCATTTGAATTGCTTTAGAAGGAACAACGGTCGATATAGCATGCTTATACACCATTTGGCTGACTGTATTTTTTAACAAAATCACAAACTGATCGAATGATTCAACTTGGCCTTGTAATTTAATACCATTCACTAAATAGATAGCAACTGGAATACGCTCTTTTCGAAGAGCATTCAAAAATGGGTCTTGCAGTGATTGCCCTTTAGCCATTTGATTTTCCTTGGATTCTTATAATTTTAATTCTTCATGTAAGCGTTTTGAGAATACACAAATTTTTATGTAGTGTATAGATTAATACTCGATTATTTTTTAATCAACTTTAATATCATCTCTACATTATTATTCGCAAAAGTGTCTAACCAAATGACATCATCCCAGCTCCGTAGCCATGTTACTTGCCTTTTTGCCAGTTGTCTTGTTGCAATCACACCACGCTCAAACATATCAGATCGGCTCATCTGACCTGATAAATATTGCCACATTTGCCGGTATCCAACACACCTCATTGACGGTAAATCTTCTAATAAATCTTGCCTAGCCATTAAAGCGCTGACTTCAGCTTCAAAATTTTGCTCGAGCATTTGTTGAAAACGCAGCTCAATTCGTTCATGTAAAACACTGCGTTCTTGAGGGGCAATAGCAAATTGAGCGATAGTGTAAGGAATAGGACCGCTCGACTCTGCTTGCAAAGCCGACATGGGTCGACCACTAATTTGATAAACTTCTAATGCTCGGGTAATCCGCTGAGGGTCATTGGGATGGATTCGTTGCGCGCATAGCGGATCGATTAGAGCTAACTGAGCATGCATTGCTGCCCAGCCTTTTTCAGTTGCTTGCTCTTCAATATCAGCCCTGATACAAGCATTACTAGCAGGTAAAGTAGATAATCCTTTGATCAGGGCATTAAAGTACATCATTGTCCCACCCACTAGAACGGGTAAATGTCCTCTACCAATAATTTCAGCAATGAGCCGCTCTGCATCAGCCCGAAATTGTGACACTGAATAAGTCATACTAGGATCAATAATATCAATCAAATGATGTGGAACCGCAGCGAGCTCTTCTTTCGTTGGCTTTGCAGTACCAATATCCATATCTTTATAAATAAGAGCAGAGTCAACACTGATGATCTCACAATTAACCTGCTGCGCTAATTCCAACGCTAAAGAGGTCTTACCCGATGCTGTTGGCCCCATAATAAAAATGACTTGAGCTGGGTGTTGCTCTGTGGCGACTTGATACATTAGACCTCAGATTTTGATAACGTAAGTTGGACGGGAAATAAATGCGTCTTGATAATATTGCTTTGTTGCGCATTGGTCAAAGTAGCAAACCAATGTAATGCCGTTTGTCTATAACTATCATATTGTACCGGTATATGGTGTAACTCCTGCACTAGAAGGGTATACAAGTCATCTTCAAAGTCAGTTGCTTGTGACAACTTAATGTTCGCTAGAATTTGACCAAACAATCGACTCCAAGGCAATGAACGTAAAGTACTTGGTACTTTCTTGAGGATCCATTTTTGCGCATGCTGACCCGCTTGAATGCATTCAATTTCCCATTGTGCACGTTCAAAACTAGCTTCTAGTGACGTTAGCAATGCTTCGGGTAAAGTCACATTTACACTGACAGGTAATAACAATGGCTGCTGTGTTTCCGCTTGGATCATTTGGTCATGTAGATAGCGGGCGATGACGGGAATGGATGAGCAAACTTGTAATTGCTTGGCTTGAATCAACAAGTCACATCCTTCTAGCGGAGTACTTAAAATTAACATCTGACCGGCGGGTAATGCCAGCGATTGCTCACGCTTTACCTGTTCGGCTACGTTACCACCGACACGCCCCATTGTGCCTGTGTGCATAGTGCCATAATTAGATGCAGCAGTCGCTTGTTCACGGGCAGATAGTCCAGAGGCATTAGCTCGCGGATAAGACACACCTGAATTACTCTGAGCACCTGAACTGTAAGTATTTTGCTGCTGCTCTAACGGCACAATATAATCATGTTCGACAGTGAGTTCAGCGTAGTCTTGGGTAGAAGCGGTATTATCGGAAAAACCATTATGTAAGGCTTCACTCATCGATTGGTACAAAAAATCGTGCACGATGCGACTGTTCACAAAGCGCACTTCATGTTTAGCAGGATGTACATTCACATCCACTTCCCCTAACGGTACTTCGATGAATACGACATAACCTGGAAAAAATTGGCTATCAATCAACCCTTCATACGCTTGTTTAATGGCATGGTTAATCAGCTTATCACGCATCATACGACCATTAACAAAGGTATATTGAACATCATTTTGATTACGATGCACCATAGGCTTTGTTAGCCATGCTCGCACTTTAGTTCCTTGGTATTCCCGCTCTACACATACACAATCAGTGACAAACCCTTTACCACAAACTGCATCAATCCTTTTTTCGATATTTTGTGCCGGTGTATGACGAATCACTTTACCATTATGTGTCAATTTAATCCCCACATGTGGTGCTGCTAAGGCAATACGTTTAAGCAATTCATCGATATGAGTGAATTCTGTTTTATGGGTTTTAAGGAATTTACGCCGAGCAGGCGTATTATAAAATAAATCCACCACATCTACCGTCGAGCCATCTGGATGTGCAGCTGGATTTATAATGACATCCATATCGCGTCCTTCACAGTGGACTTGCCAAGCTTCTGATTGAGAAGCTGGTTTTGAAGTCAAAGTAAGCCGAGAGACAGAACTAATACTTGCTAATGCTTCACCGCGAAAGCCTAAGCTCGCAATATTGGTTAAATCATCAATAGTGTGAATCTTACTAGTAGCATGGCGCGATAATGCTAATGCTAATTCGTCTTTAACTATCCCACACCCGTTATCCACGATAGTAATTCGCTTATGACCACCCTGTTCAATCAAGATATCTATTTTCGTCGCGCCAGCATCAATACTATTTTCTACGAGTTCCTTCACAATAGAAGCGGGACGTTCAACAACTTCGCCAGCCGCAATTTGGTTAGCAAGTTGTGCGGATAAAATTTGAATACTCAAATGGATTAACCTTTTGGGATAAGTAGCGTTTGATTCGGTTTAAGGGAATCGCGCTTAAGGTTATTAGCTTGTTTGATTTGGGCGATGCTAATGTCATAACGTTTAGCAATTTTATATAGAGACTCACCCGCTTTAACCACATGTTTGATATCGCCAGTTTTATTTAAACGAGCCCACAGCGAACCATCAGGTGGATAAACTTTAAAGTATTTACTGACTGCGGTAAAAATTGAATCAGCAAGGCGCTGACGATACTTAGACCAATTGAGATTTTTCTCTTCAGTCGGATTAGAAATAAAACCCACTTCAACCAAAATCGACGGGATGTCTTGCGCAGTTAATACTGCTAAAGAAGCGTATTGACGTTCTTTTTTATGCATTTTGGTGACTTTTTTCAACTCTGAGATGATGTAATCACTGGCATCATAACTACTTTTTCGTGTCGCATCTTTTGTCATATCCAAAATTGTGCGCACAAAACTCGCATTGTCATCTTCACTTTCTGCAATCACGGTATTGGCTCCCGCTAACAGTTCTGACTGGCGCGACTTATTCTCTAACAACCTGGCAAATTCGGTTTGAGCACGGCCATTATTAATCGTCCAGACCGATGCGCCTCTAGGTTGTGGAGTATGGAACGCATCTGCGTGAATTGAAATGAGTAAATCTGCTTTCTTTTTTCGAGCAATTAAAGGTCGCTTTGATGGAGAAATATAATAATCAGCATCACGTGTTAATACGGCTCTTAGGCCTGGCTCAGCATTGAACCGCTTTTGCAGTTTTTTTGCAATCGCCAGTGTAATGTTCTTTTCATAGGTACCTTGAGGCCCGATTGAGCCAGGATCACGACCGCCATGCCCAGCATCAATCGCGATAATGATATCGTCATCACGTTCAGTTTGACCGCTGGTGATCATCGCTGAAATAGGCTGAGGGTCATCAAATTTAACTTGAATATAAGATCCATCAGGGCGAGATAAATGTGTGATTTCATAATCAACAAGTTTCGCCACCTCTAACACAAATCGACTATCTTGCTTCGTTTTTGGCGTTGAGTTTCGGATCCGTTTGATCAGCTCGCCACTCCCTTTAGCACGATAGTTCAATGTGCCCGTAGCACCTTTAATATCAAGCACCACGCGATTCGGGTTTTTTAACGTAAAGTGACTATATTTTGATTTTTTGGATAATTTGAACAGTACCTGAGACCCTGAAGCGGAACTCTCCACTTTGACGTCTTTCACGTCAGCCACAGCACTAAAAGAAAACAAACTTATTGATAAAAGTATGACACAGAACCAAAGATTCAATCTATTAAGCACTTGGTCATCTCCGAATCGGTAAGGCTTGCTGCATTGCATGAGTTAGGGCACCATTTTTATGATGTGTTGGCCAACATCGCTGTTAGCTGTCCACTCCATGACACGCATATCTTGATGGTCAGGACTCAACGTGAGATCGATCTGAATATCCGCAGGAGGCAAACACCCTTCACCTTTATTTGGCCACTCTATTAAGCAAAGTGAATTGTGCTCAAAATAATCACGGATCCCCATAAATTCTAATTCTTGCGGATCGCCTAGTCGGTATAAATCAAAATGAAACACATCTCGACCATCGATAACATAAGGCTCTACCAAGGTGTATGTTGGACTTTTTACTGATCCCACATGCCCTAATGACTGCAATAAGTACCGACTAAACGTCGTCTTGCCCGCGCCCAAATCACCGTTCAAATAAATACAAACATTTTGTGCGTTAACATCTTGATTAGATAACGCAGCGGCTAATAACTGAGCAATCGCTGCGGTTTGCGCTTCATTATCTAATGTGAATTCTCTATGCATTAAAAGCCGTTGATATCATGATTATTGATTAATTAAACGCCGCAGTTGGTCAAATAAGTCACTGGCCAACATACCACGCTCACCATATTCAGAAGCAATCATATCAGCCGCACGTCCATGTATACAAACTGAGTACTTTGCTGCATCCGTTTTGTTCATTCTTTGTGCAAACATCGCCCCAACAATACCACTTAATACATCTCCCATTCCAGCAGTCGCCATACCAGGGTTGCCATGTTCACACACCCAAGTTTGAGCTGCGTCATCAATAATAGTTCCCGGACCTTTTAAAATCACCGTCGCATTATATTTTTGAGCAAGTAAACGAGCGGATACAAAACGATTAGATTCTACTTCATCAATCGACGCCCCTAGTAAACGCGCGGCTTCACCGCTATGAGGGGTGATCACGCACTGGTCCGTGGTAAATGCGACTGCATGTTTGGGGAGTAAATTCAGTGCATCAGCGTCAATGACAATAGGAATATCTGCTTTTGCACAATGGCTAATCACTTGTTCAAACGTCTCAATCGCCCAATCATCTTGCCCTAAGCCAGGTCCAATGACCACACAATTAGCCCACTCTAACGCTTCTGCTAAACCATCACAAATGACCATCAATTCGGGGCGTCCAGCACAAATCTGTACTCTTGATTGTGTATGAGCATATACTTTCACTAATCCGGTACCTGCCCGTAACGCTGATTCTCCGGCTAAACGAATTGCACCAGACATTCCTGCATTACCACCTACACATAATAAGCGCCCAAAACGGCCTTTATGAGAATTAACTTGACGTGGGGCCAAGCCGGTAAAACGATCCAAGTTAAGCAGCTGTGTATTTGTCGGACATAACTCACTGAATGCCAGACCTATCTCAAGATCTTCAAAAACTAATTTACCGGTGGCTTGTTTGCCCGTCGCAGTGACGAGCCCTTGTTTTATCCCAACAAAGGTCACCGTCATATCAGCTTGAATACAACGCCCTAAGCTCACGCCCGTATCAGCATTGATACCTGAAGGCACATCGACACTTAAAACAGGCAGCTCACTGTCGTTAACTGCGTCTATGATCATCGCAAATTCAGTTCGTAATGCACCCTTGATACCAGTCCCTAACAACGCATCAATGACAATATCATTGCGTTTTAGTTGATTCGGTGCGAATGTTTCAATCTCCCCACCGGCCGCAATAAACGCCGCTTGTGCTTGCTTTGCATCTCCGCATAATTCTCGCTGTACATCTACCGCACATAGGGTTACATGCTTTCCGGCTTGCAGCGCAAGTAAACCACAGATATAACCATCACCCGCATTATTCCCATTCCCGACTAAAACTAAAAAATGCTCAGCATTGGGTACTAGTTGCAATGCGTTAGCATAGAGTGCCTTACCTGCCCGTTGCATTAATCCATATAATGAACAAAAGCTCTGTTGGGCAGCTTGCTCTTCATGATGGCGAACTTGATCCGCGCGAAATAATTTTTGTGATAAACTAGGTAAGGTTTTTTCAACTTCAATGTGCATGCCCGATGTCCCAAATTGATTCAATTGATTTAGATGTACTCGCTCAAAATATCAAGGATTGGGCCAAAGCGCTAGGCTTTCAACACGTCGGAATTTGTGATGTTGATCTGAGTCAACATACGGAACATCTTCAACAATGGCTCGATAATCATTACTATGGCCAAATGGATTATTTCCCTGAAAGGGGCATGCTACGCAGTGATCCCGCTAAATTAGTGCCTGGTACTATTCGAATAATTAGTGTGTCCATGGACTACTTACCCCCCGATGCTTCTTTTGCCAAGCACCTTTCTGATCCGACTAAAGGCTATGTCAGTCGCTACGCACTAGGTCGTGATTATCATAAATTGGTTCGCAAACGATTAAAGCAATTAGGTCAAAAAATTACCGCGTTTTGTGCGGAGACGCAATTTCGTCCTTTCGTAGATTCAGCACCCATTTTAGAACATGCTGTCGCTGAAAAAGCCGGAATTGGCTTTACTGGTAAGCACTCACTAACCATAAACCCCTCTACAGGGTCGTGGTCGTTTTTGGGTGAACTGTTGATCAATCTCCCATTACCTATAGATACACCGATTACGGATAATTGTGGGTCGTGTACAGCATGTATCAGTATCTGCCCGACCAATGCCATTGTGAATGACTATATCGTGGATGCTCGCAAATGCATTTCATATTTAACTATCGAACATCATGGCGCTATTCCAGTGCAATATCGCCAGGCCATGGGTAATCGTATTTACGGCTGTGATGATTGTCAGCTAGTATGTCCATATAACCGAGAAGCCCCATTAACCCAAGAAACCGATTTTTTCGCTCGTGAACCGCTGCATGGCAACTCATTAGCAACCTTGTTTAGTTGGACAGAAGCTGAATTTCTCTCACATACCGAAGGGTCAGCGATTCGTCGTATCGGTTATGCAAAATGGCAGCGCAATCTGACAGTAGCGATCGGTAATGCGCCTTTGGATGAAACGTTACAACAGCTTTTAATAAATAAAAGTCAGTACTTACACACTGCAAGCTCATCTGATTATATTGCTTATGGATTTAGCGTTCCGCCTACACCCGAACAGCGTGCCATGTTACAAGAGCACCTTGAATGGGCACTTGCAAATCATGGTCAGCATGAGAGCTCAAGGCAACAAGCACGCTTAGTGCGATCGATACAAAAAGGGCTAGTGCGCGATGCCTAGCCCTCAACTCTTGGATTACTCAATTAATCTCTATTTATGATATTGCGCTGAATATTTATGGACTGCTTCGACAAATACGCCTGCATTTTCAGGTGGTACGTCTAAATGAATACCATGACCTAAATTAAATACGTGACCTGAACCTTCACCAAAACCGGCTAAAATACTTTGGACTTCTTCTTCGATGCGGGGAGCTGGTGCATACAGCATTGAAGGATCCATATTGCCTTGTAGAGCAACGCGATCGCCTACACGCGCTTTGGCATCTGCAATATCGATGGTCCAATCCAAGCCCACTGCATCACAACCAGTATCTGCAATTGCTTCTAACCACATTCCACCATTTTTAGTGAATAAGGTCACTGGCACTTTACGCCCTTCGTTTTCACGAATAAGACCATCAACAATTTTATGCATGTACTGAAGTGAAAATAATTGATAATCACGTGGCGATAATACACCGCCCCAAGTATCGAAAATCATGACCGATTGGGCACCCGCTTTAATTTGCGCATTCAAATACGTAATCACAGAATCAGCTACTTTATCGAGTAATAAGTGTAAAGTCTGCGGTTCCGCGAATGCCATTTTTTTAATTTTGGTAAACGCTTTACTCGAACCACCTTCCACCATATAGGTCGCTAATGTCCATGGGCTGCCTGAAAAACCAATTAGCGGTACTGCACCATCTAAGCCTTTACGAATAGTTCGTACTGCATTCATGACGTATTGTAATTCCCGTTCAGGATCAGGGTGAGGTAACTGTTTCACATCTTGTGCACAGGTGATTGGACATTCAAAACGTGGACCTTCACCCGTTTCAAAATACAATCCTAAACCCATCGCATCGGGGATCGTTAAGATATCAGAAAATAAGATAGCCGCATCTAAATCAAAACGACGTAGCGGTTGCAGGGTGACTTCACAGGCTAATTCTGCATTCTTACACAATGACATAAAGTCACCGGCTTCAGCACGTGTGGCTTTGTATTCTGGTAAGTAACGGCCAGCTTGACGCATCATCCAGACAGGGGTGACATCAACTGATTCTTTGGCTAACGCGCGTAAATAGCGGTCGTTTTTTAATGGGCTTGTCATGTGTTATTTCATTTCCTGTTCATTTAACGCGCGCAGTTTACCAAAATCTCCGTTATTGAGCATTAGGATTTTTGTATTAGCTGTTCACAAGTGTAATCAATCAAATCACGGGCGATCGAAATAGAAGGTGGAATATGCGGCAATGCCTCAGGATCAAACCAATCTGCATGCAAAATCTCCTTACCATCGACAACAATGTCACCGCCAGCATATTCAGCGGTAAAGCCCATCATTAGGGAGTGTGGAAATGGCCAAGGCTGAGAGCCAAAATATTGTATATTTTTTAATTTTACACCTACTTCTTCAGCGACTTCTCGATGCACAGCTTGTTCTAATGATTCGCCACTTTCTACAAATCCAGCCAACGTGGAGTACATTTGTGTCTGTGTATGACGATTGCCTTGAGCAAGTAATATTTGTTTACCGTTATGAATGGCAACAATAATACAAGGTGAAACTCTAGGATAAGTTCGATGCTGACAAACATCACATTGGCGCGCCATTTCCCATTGTACTTGACGGGTGGAAGCCCCGCATTGCCCACAGTATTGATGTGTCCTTAAAAATTGCGCATATTGCCACGCTCGTGCTATATGCTGAAAATCAAGGTTAATACTGCCTAGTAGCACTTCTCTTAGTGTCACTAAGCGATGCTGATGTTCGTTATCAACCGTTTCTAATGCAGCGTGTTGTAAATCCAATAGCTGGATGACATGTTTATCGTCTTGGTGAAGTAATACCGCATTTTCTGTATATTCTTGTAGGTCAAACTCTTCAATAGAATCCGGTAAATGGTATTGGTCTTGGTGCTGAAATATACACAACTTATTTTGAGAAAAAATGATCCAATAAGTGTTAGGCATAGGCTGACTGGTTAATTAAGTTGAATTATTTTCCACAATATCACAATCTTACCTTTATCTGAGCGTTATTTTGCCGATATAATCACTGTATTATGGATAAATTAATTGCCAAAGCAAAAACCCATTGTGAAAATAATGGTGCACGATTCACCCCTTTAAGAGAGGAAGTGTATCGGATATTACTCAATAAAGATGCGCCAATGGGCGCGTATGACTTATTGGATTTGTTACGCGAATCAAATGATTCAGCTAAACCTGCGACCATTTATCGTTCGTTAGATTTTTTGCTAGATTTTGGGTTAATCCATAAATTAGAGTCAACGAATACGTTCGTCGCTTGCCATCATTTTGGTTGTGCGCATCCTGTGCAGTTTCTAATTTGTGATGATTGCGGTGATGTGACTGAAATTCAATCTACATCTCTGTATGACGCATTATCAGCTCAAGCAATTGAAATGGGTTTTATTATCAAACAACAAACTATTGAAGCTCATGGTGCATGTAAAGCATGTGCTCAAGCTAGTTAGCGAGTACTAAATATAAAATAATGACATAATACTATTTATGACCATTGCTTTATCCACTTAGCCATCTACACTTTACTTCACCATCTACATAGCATTACTTGTATCACGTTATGGCGCACCAGCCGAACGTATTACAGCAATTGGCTACGGCGAATCTCGCCCAGTTAACTCTGCGAATAATGCTACAGCTCATCGTGAAAACCGCCGTATTGTCGGAATAGTTAAGGCGACAGTAGAAAGTAAATAAGCCAATACATTATGGGCCGACTCTATTGAAAAGAGTGAATCCCATATACTAAAAACCCCAAATTTGTTTTGGGGTTTTTTATTGTAAATGACATGAGTGGCATCAATTATTAGTAGTCTTCACCTAAGTCAGGCCCATCATAGTTATCAAAACGCGAAAACTGACCTTGGAATGCTAATAACGATGTCCCTATCGGACCATTACGCTGTTTACCGATGATGATCTCTGATACGCCTTTGCGATCCGAGTTTTCGTTATACACCTCATCACGGTAAATAAACATGATCAAATCGGCATCTTGTTCTATTGAGCCTGATTCACGCAAATCTGAGTTAACCGGGCGTTTATCAGCACGTTGCTCCAAACTACGGTTGAGCTGTGAAAGCGCAATCACAGGCACTTCAAGCTCTTTAGCTAAGGCTTTCAGTGACCGTGAAATCTCAGCAATCTCTAGCGTACGATTATCAGATAATGAAGGCACTCGCATTAACTGCAAATAATCAATCATAATCATGCTGATACCGCCTTTGTCTCGCGCTAATTTCCGTGCACGAGAGCGCACATCCATAGGCGTCAGACCCGAGGAATCATCAATAAATAAGTTATCTTTATCTTTGAGCATCGCCATCGTATTGGAAATACGCGCCCAATCATCATCATCTAATTGCGCAGTACGAATTTTAGTTTGATCAACCCGACTCAGGGAGGCCAACATCCTCATCATCAGTTGTTCAGAAGGCATCTCAAGACTAAATACCAGTACCGGTTTTTCTTCGAGCATCATGGCGTTTTCAGCCAGGTTCATCGCAAAAGTCGTCTTACCCATTGACGGTCGTGCCGCGACAATGATCAAATCGCTAGGCTGCATACCCGACGTTTTTTTATCCAAGTCGACAAAGCCTGTCGAGACTCCTGTCACCGCTTTATTGTTTTTGACAAGTTGCTCTAAGCGGTCAATAGTTTTACCTAACACTGACTCCACATTACGCGGACCTTCATTTTCACCGGTACGCTTTTCAGCAATTTCAAAGACCTTACTCTCAGCCATATCCAAGACATCAGCACTGTCACGTCCCTCAGGGTTATAGCCCACTTCCGCAATATCATGCGCCACCCCAATTAACTCACGGATAATAGCCCGCTCTTTGATGATTTTGGCATAGGAAACAACGTTAGCAGCACTGGGTGTGTTTTTAGCGAGTTCAGCTAAATACGCAAAACCACCGGCTTCATCAAGCTTATCATGAAGTTCGAGATGCTCGGAGGTAGTGATCACATCTACCGGTTGATTATTGGCTAACAGTTTTAAGATAGACTGATATATAACTTGGTGAGAACGATTATAAAAATCTGATTCAATCACGATTTCTGCGACTTTATCCCAACTATCTGGGGATATAAGCATAGAGCCAATGACCGACTGCTCTGCTTCAATTGAGTGTGGCGGGATCTTTAAACGATCAACTTTTTCATCGTTGTATTTTTGCTTCTTCTCGTTATCCGCTTGCATGCCTTCAACCACATCGCTAAAAATTGAGTATGATTATACTCATTTATCGTCATCACGCTCAATAAAAAAGCCACTGTTTTAATTCAGTGGCTCGCTTCCCCAGCTAACAATATATATGAGGAGATGGATACCTGGTCATTTTACCTCATATTTAGCTTGTTTTTTGGCTAAGTAGATTTGCTCTGCTTGCGCCATCTTGAGTAATTGTTGGTACAGTTTCGGGTGCTTCTTCACTAATTTTTCAACATACACTAGCGCTTCTTTTCGATCCCGAGTACTTAAAAATTCAATCGTATCAAGCGACGGTGGATTTCTAACAATCCCTTGTCGGAGTAAACTTGTGTCTGTGTTACTGAATGCCTCTTGAGAAGCCTGTGCAGATTGGTTTAACCAAAATTGAGGGTAACAGAAGGTGCGCTTGATGTGAGATCCTGTAATCCGGCGTTTATCACAAACCATTTTAAACTTAGGCTCATCCGCTAAAGAATTATATAGTTCATAAAAGTCGAGTTCTGCCATTTCAAACTGTTTCTTGTAATACAGCAAGGGCACTTTGCTCTCGACAATAATATTTTCATACTCATTCTTCTCTGGAGTCTGAGAAGCACTATATCCAACGTTAGAAAATACAGCGCTAAGTATTAATATAATTGACGCGAAGGGTAAGTAACGAGGTTTCATCAAAAGTCCTACTCGTAGTTTATGTTACTATTTATTTTTAGCATAGATGCCTTTTGAGTACAATTTTCAGGCATAAAAAAACACTGCCGTGGCAGTGTTTTTATCATCCGATCATCGAGTTGCTAATTACTCAGCAGCAATAACCAGTTTAACTGTAGTCGTTACTTCAGCGTGTAATTGTACGTCAATGTCGTACTCGCCAAGTTCGCGTAATGTACCAGTAGGTAATTTCACTTCCGCTTTAGTTACCGCAACACCGGCTGCAGAAACTGCATCAGCGATATCACGTGTACCAACAGAACCGAATAATTTACCTTCGTCACCCGCTGGTGCTTGGATAGTGACAGCTTCAAGCGCTGTTAACTGATCCGCACGTGCTTGCGCAGCGTTTAATACTTCGGTCATTTTCGCTTCAAGTTCAGCACGGCGTGCTTCAAACTTTTCAACGTTATCTTTAGTTGCTGGAACTGCTTTACCCTGTGGGAATAAGAAGTTACGAGCATAACCAGACTTAACTGAAACTTGGTCACCAAGGCCACCTAAGTTAGCGATTTTATCTAATAAAATGATATTCATTATGATTCCTCAGCTTACTTATGTGAGTCAGTGTAAGGTAACAACGCTAAGAAACGCGCACGTTTGATAGCTGTTGATAACTGACGCTGATATTTCGCGCTAGTACCAGTAATACGGCTTGGTACGATCTTGCCACTTTCAGTGACATAGTTACGTAATGTTGCAGTATCTTTATAATCAATCTCTACTACGCCTTCAGCTGAGAAGCGGCAGAATTTACGACGTCTAAAAAATCGAGCCATGTTCCGTCTCCTTATGCTTGTTCGTCAGATGCGTCAGCAGCAGGAGCTGGTGCAGCGTCTTCACGTTTAGTTGGGCGTTCTTCACGACGTTCTTCTTTCTTCATTGGAGAAGCTTCAGTTACCGGACCTTTGGTGCGCATAACTAAGTTACGAAGGATTACATCGTTGAAACGGAAAGCAGTTTCTAATTCTTCAAGTGCTTCAGCTGATGCTTCTGCATTGATTAGAACATAGTGTGCTTTGTGTAATTTTTCGATTGGGTATGCCAATTGACGGCGGCCCCAGTCTTCAAGACGAGTGATTGAACCACCATCTTGAGTTAAGATCCCAGAATATTTTTCAATCATTGCTGGAACTTGTTCACTCTGATCAGGGTGAACCATGAATACGATTTCGTAATGACGCATCGTGTATTCCTTACGGTTGTAGTCTCGACAGTACAGCCAACTGTATGGAGACAAGGAATGATTAGTATGGCTGTAAGGGTCGCGTATATTACACGAATTTAGCTAAATTACAATCTTTTTGGGAGGCAGACCCATGACACCATGTTATTGTTGCCAAGCATAGCTAAATTTCATGAATAAGGACTGTTCATTTGCCGTCACTTTTTTCACATTATCATTGCGATATGCCGCATCAGAATAGCCAATAAAAAACTTAGTTAACGGGTTCACTTTATACGAGTACAATAATTGTAAGCCTCGGTCTTCATATTCCGCGTCAACTGCATCGCGATAGTTGTTTTGGTTTCGTTGAATATCCGATACTGACAGAATCACTCTTACAAATTGCTTATCATCGATTTGATAGGTCATCCGTGTATCGAGTAATTTTGCGGTGTATACCTCTGCGCCTTCAGCTTCCAATGTTTGATATTCATAGCCCAAATTAAACCGAATATGCTCACCTATATCATAACTAATTCTAGTTTCCGTTTTATACTCATTCCCAAGACGATCATTGCTAAAGTCAATTTGTTTACCTTGGCCAAAAAATTGGTAAACACTCATACTATCAGTCGGATCGGTTTCCAGGATCAAACGCATGTAATCTTCAGTGTACAAGGTCGTTTTGTCGTTAATTGATAATAATGCATTGCGGTCAAGCGTCTCGGTCCAATCAGGTGTATTAAGCTCTCCATCAATCTCCCCTAAGATAAACTGACGCACGCCCACTCGATCACGAATTTTTCCACCCACATCGATTAATGTATTAAATTTCCCTTTGACGCGAAAATAGATCTCGCGCTCTTTTTCTAATAACTCACCGGCACTATTTTTATGAATATCCCAATCACCACTCAAACGCATGTAATTAAACCATCGTTCATCATTGCGCCATAAATATCCCCCACCTAAGACCGTGATATACCGATCTGCCCGAGAGACAAATCCCATATCAGCCCTAAATCCTGCGTTATTTCTATAATGATTCGCACGCAGGAAATAATGTTCAGTGTCACGCGCATACTGTAAGCTCATGGCATTACCTGCAAAAGGCTTATCATTTAATACTCGCAATGCCGTTTCAGATAAATCATTCACCTGAGTACAATCGTTATCGCATAAATCGACATACAAATTATGGGGATATTGAGTTTCAGAGTGAACCCATTGAACTTTGATCGTATCGCTTTCGTTTGGCTTATATTTTACATCAATACCATTCACGTAATTATAATAATCATCTGATTCTCTGATGGTCGTGACACTCCCGATGGATAGCTGTGCATCCATGTCATAACGATATCTAGCGGTAAAGTTCTGTGATATTTGTGCTAGCGTCGCGACTGAAGAATTTAAGTTGCCGGGGATCAAAAAGCTCGTTGAGGCATCGTCAGCAAAAAACATACCTAATGAATGCCCGCCAATTCTTCCTGTGAGCTTCACTCCATAATCTGGCGCGTTAATATTTCGGGTATAAACCAGATTTAAATTGGTAGTGAAGTAATCTGCATTTTCGACAAAAAACGGACGACGTTCAGGAAAAAATAAGGCAAACGTATTATTGACCGATAACTGCCCTGCATCGGATTCGACCTGAGAAAAGTCAGGATTTAATGTGGCTTGTAAGGATATCTCAGGCGTGATCCCCCATTTAACGTCTAGACTCAACGCTTGGTTTGTCTCATCTACCCAATCTGACTCACCTAGTTCAATATCACGTTCTCGACTCTTACCCGCTACCATGGTCGGTACAATCGCTAAGTTTTGCCCCTGAGTAGCATTATCAAATCCAATAGCTCTCCCCATTTGACACAAATTACATGAATTATCGCGATCGTATTGAAGATGAGTAATTCGATAGACATTGTCTCGTGGGAAAAACCGTACAAATTCAATCCCCCATTCTTTCTCACCAGGTCGATCATCAAAATTCATAATCCTAAGCGGAATAGCCACTTCAACCACATATCCATTATCGGTAATTTGTCCTTTGCTTTCCCAAATAGCATCCCAACTGTCTGATTCATTCCCCGTCATTTCATTTTGAATGCCATCCGATTGGATCCCAAATGGGTTAATGAAAAACTGATATGCAAGACGGGCATCATTAAACGTATCCAGCTTGATACCGACTAAATCATCACCCCATATCTGGTCGCGATCGCGATAAGAAGCTCGCACGGCTTCGGGTTGATCATCAAAAGCAATGAAAGCGACATAGAGTGTGTCATCAGATGCAAAGGAATAGACGGTAGTAGCGACAGGTGCAGAGATATTATCAAATGGCTGCACGACGTTATCCAATATAACTTCAGCAGCACCTTGCCATTCAGCTTGCGAAAATTGTCCATCAATCGAAACCATAGCCGTATTATTAACCGGTATTATGATCCGTTCATCTGCATATACAAGGCCATTTTTATTTAAGTATAAAAACGTCAATAGTAATGCGAATTTAATAAAGTTAAACGATTTACAGCAGGAATAAATCTGTGACATGTAATGGCCCAATACAAATAAATCGCGCGCATTATTTCATAGAATGATTTTAAACAACAGAATTTGGAAAAACATCCGTGTATCAAACATCCATGATATGGCATCCGATAGCACCACTTCAAGTACACCCTGTACTTAGATTTCCTTGAGGCTTTCAACATCCATGTTGATTGACATCCACTGTTTAAACTGTGTGTTAGAGTATGATTTAAATTAATTTTCATCAATTCAAAGCACAGTATAAATATACATAAAACCCTATAATTATACTTTCACATACCCGACAATCTGTTGCTCAATTTCGACATCATCCATGAAAATGCTTGATAAATGTTGAGAACATCCGATGATAGGCTTGTTTGATGTATTTTATTTGATAGGTTTATCATGCGTTATTGGCAATTGATTATTTTCTTGTGCGGGTTGTTAAGTTTGGATGTGTTATCTCACAGCCGAGATTCATTGCACATTAATAGATATAACATCAGTAACGGCTTACCTGACTCTACGATCAACGCTATCGCCCAAGATAGTTTGGGTTTTATGTGGTTTGGTACAGATGATGGCCTAGTTCGATATGACGGCGTAAGGTTTACTCATTTTAATCGTCAAAATGGACTGAATATCAAGTCTAATCGAGTTACCCAAATCTTCCGTGACGCACAAAATAATTTATGGGTATCATTTGAATGTAGCGTTCAAGTCTTGCTGGCGAATGAAAATAAATTTAAGTATGGTTTCAGCCTCGATGGTCATCAAGCTCTTAACAAATCTGTGTCTTTCATTTCCCAACTTACAGACCTGACTCTTGTATTTGGCACGGCTGAGGGCTTATATCTACTCGATCAAATGCGTATCACTTCAGAACCACAGTATTTAACCACAGACGAACCTCTTACTGGTTTAGTTGAGCTAGATGGCCACAATTTATTCATTGGGACCACACAGCTATATACCTTATCTCAAGATCGTCAGTCTCTTGACACTAAAGACCTAGCAGGATTAGCCGATGGTGCGAGAATCACCAGTTCTAATGCTCACGAACATCAATTAATCATTGGTACTTACCAAGATGGCATGTATGTTTATGATAAAGACCTCAACTATATCAATAACTCAACATTAGAGATATCAACTACCACAAATTTACACATAACTGCCATCCATTCAGATATGAGTAAGCGACTTTGGATCAGTACAGCGAATAAAGGTATCTTTGTGATGGATTCTGGCCAAATAAGCCATCGCTTGCGTTTTGATCCTACCGATCCTCACTCCATTAGTACTAACAACATTAATACTCTTTTTATGTCAGAAATTGGTGATATGTGGATCGGATCTAAGCGCGGTGGCGTTAACCATTTCAAAAAATCCAGTGAACAGCTATACCATTTAAAACATTCTGTACTTAAAGATTCTCCTCTCAGTGGTAACGATGTGACCGCAATCGCCGCAGATAAGTACCTAAGAGGTTGGATAGCATCAAACGCCGATGGTATTTCAGTATATACCCCCACGAACAACACGAGTGTATTATTAAACCAAATGCTAACAGGGTTAGTCGTGAGTAAAATACATACTGACGAGCAATTTGCTTGGGTATTAGATGAGCAAGGGATCACCCAGATACATTTAGATACGTTGAAAAGAGTGAATACTTACACACCACAAAACTCAGATTTAGCTTACGGTGGTCTAGTCGATTGGTTATCTTTATCAGAGGAATTAGCGCTGATTACTCATCGGAAAAATGGTGTCAGCTTATTTAATCTAACAGAACAAACATTTGAACACTTTTCCATTCAGAATAACGACCTACCCACTAATCAATTTAGCCAAATGTTAAATATCAATGGGATCATTTGGCTCTCTTCTAACATGGGTTTACACACTTTTGATATTCGAACCAAAGAGTTCCAACACTATTTTTTTACACCTCAGCAAAATATTAATCTCGTTAATCATCTTACTTTCAATTCTCAAAACCATCTTGTTTTATCCACAAATTCAGGCATACATACCTTTGATCCATTGAGCAAAACATTTATTAAAACTGATTTTCCATCAACAATTAATAATGCCAATATACAAGCCACTTTAATCACTGATGATGGCGTGTTGTGGTCTACGATGAAAAATGGTGTCGTTGAATATCGCGATAATAATCAGCATATCTCTTGGTATACAGAAGCGGACGGATTACAGGGCAATGAATTTAATCCTGGTGTCGCTTTTAAAAACTCCCGTGGTTTATTTGTATTTAGTGGACTCAACGGCATTACCGTACTCAATCCAACACGTTTAAATAAACCAGCAATCAAACTTAAAATAGCCCAAATGCAAATCTTTTATAGCGATGGGAGTGAAGAAACGCTGAGCAATATTCATGATCAAAGTGTCACGTTCGATCGGCAAATAGATGCTATCAAAATACTCTTTGGTGATACTAATTTCACCACTCATCCCATAGTTGAATTAGCCCAATTTGGACTTGAAGGAAAAGTGTTATTGAACGATTTTTCAGCCGTTATTTCTCCCAAACCAGGCACCTCATCTTATACATTTATGAACTCTCATTATCAGTATGACAATTTACTTGCTGAACCGATAACACTTAAGATTAACTATCCAACACCTTGGCATCAAACACTATGGGCTTCAGTATTATTCGTTATTTGCTTAATACTAGGGGTTTATCTGATTGTGACTCTTCGAACTCGTCAAGTAAAACGCACCGCTGAGGAATTAGCGCTGATAGTAGATAAAAGAACGAACGATCTGCGTAAGCAAACAGAAATATCTCGCCAGCAAACACTAAAATTAGAACAAACAGTAGCTGAAAAAGAGGCTATTTTCGAAACTATTTCCCACGAATTACGCACCCCCTTAACTCTGATCCAAGGACCGGTTCAGCAACTAAGAAATTACCAGATGGAGCCTGAGGCTCAAACCATGCTAAATATCTTAGTTCGCAATGCTGAACGTCTCAACACACTTGTGAAAAAAATATTTGAACTCTCTGTTTCAGATAAATTACCCAATATTAAAGATACAACGCCCATCACTGATTTATCATTGGTGATTAAACAATTAGCACAAATTTTCAAGCCCTACACAGAGCAACAAAAGCAAACGTTTACTTATCCTGACTTCGCATCGTTAAAAGTCACTTTACCTATGTATAATTTAGAAACGATATTATCTAATTTATTGTCCAATGCCGTTAAATACACCCCGCCAGGTGGAGAAATTAATATCAACGTTGAAACTGATCGACATTTTGTCACTATTCAGGTTTCCGACACCGGTAAAGGCATCAAAGAAAAAGATATCCCTCATATCTTTAATCGTTTTTATCGGGTAGATCACGCCAAGGGGGAAGGTCAAGATGGTGCGGGATTAGGGCTAGCCATAGTGCAGCAACTAGTCGATAAAGTCGATGGCATTATCAAAGTCGATTCAGAATTCGGCAAAGGCACAACATTTAGTGTTATTTTACCCAATAACCTGAATCAACAATACCATCCAAAACTCCTCAAAGAAGAGCAACCATGTATTTTATGCATCGATGACAATAATGATATTTTAATGTATCTGAACAATCTCTTTAAGGATGAATACCAAGTCCACACCGCTAATTCATCTAGTGACGGTTTAACGCTTGCTAACGATCTATTACCCGACTTGATTATCAGTGACATTATGATGCCTGACATGGATGGCATTGAACTACTGAATATACTAAAAGCTGATGTTATTACTAATCATATTCCGGTCATATTACTGACGGCCAAAAACTCAAAAGCTGCTCGACTTGAGGGACTCGCCAGCGCAGCAAGTGACTATATTAATAAACCATTTGAAGAGGAGGAGCTGCGCTTGAAAACAAGAAATATTTTGGCTGAGCAAGAAGCTATTCGACGTAAATATATAAAATCGGTTGCGAACATTCGCACTTCAGATGAACTACATGATCAAACGCCACAGTCTGATTTCATGCAACATTTATATGCCATTTTACAAGAGCATTATCAAAAAACGGAATTTACCGTACAAGACTTAGCTAGATTAAGTAATGTAAGCGATCGTCAATTACTTCGTCGTTTGAAAAATGAAACGGGTATAGGCGTGAGTGAATTTATTCGTAACTATCGCTTACATAAAGCGGCTGATTTGTTAAAAGCGGGTAAATCGGCCTCGTTTACCGCATATGAAGTTGGGTTTACGTCACCTAGTTATTTTAGTACGAGTTTCAAGAAACTATTTAACATGACACCTAAACAATTTTCACAACATATCAATTCAACGCAATAGCGTATATCGCTACTCATCGATGGTTAAACCCAAGTAACAGTTGGGCAAAAAAAAAGCCCATCAAAAAGATGGGCTAAACAGCAAGAACGCGTACACACTTTAACAGTGCCTAATAAATTACGCGTGTCTTTTTATTTTGGTTCAAAAATTTCTAAATATTTATTATTTGCTCTCTATTCCCCTTTTAAAACAAGGGGTGTGATCGTTTTTATCTTGTATTCGTATAATACATTTGTCTTATCGAGGAATAAATATGTTTGGATTATTTAAGAGCGACCCTGTTAAAAAAATGCGCAAAAAGTACGATAAACTTCTTGAAGATGGTATGCACGCCCAACGTCGTGGAGACATTAAATCGTACGCGATGTTAACCGCTGAAGCCGAGGCTTTATGGGAAGATATCAAAAAATTGGAACAAAAATAACTCATACGTTAATAACTTGTGATGTGTATGTAAATGTTTATGTCTGAGTTTTTAGATCTTGTTTACATCAGGTCTTATAATGAGTTGAAACTTCAACATTTATGCAATAATGGAAATTCTATTTTTCCATTATTGCATTTATCTTTCCTCTATCTGCTACTAATGTGCATCCTGCTTTATCTATAATTATTAACAGGAAGACACACATTATGAAATTCACTACAAAATTAGCCGCTTCGGCTGTATTGTTAGGTCTTGCTAGCCAAGCTAACGCTGCTGTAACTTTAGTAAAAACTGACGACACTACCGTTTCTATCGGTGGCTATGTAAAAGCTGATTTACGTCATGTATCTGGTGATTTAGCTTATCGCGACTTATGGATTGGTAATAATCCTGGTGCAGTGGATACTTCTCAAACAAAATTAAACGTGAAAGAATCTCGCTTACAATTTAAAGTTCAACACGATGATGTAACAGGTGTTATTGAACTTGATTTCTATGGTTCTGGTGGTAATGAGGTTATCTCTAATTCCACAGGTCCACGTATTCGTCATGCTTTCATTAAATACAACGAATGGACTGTAGGTCAAACTTGGTCAAC
>Ga0209771_1000301_pt1 | contig 33179 bp, 23 predicted proteins | sample SaaInl59LU_5_DNA_FD_184639 | JGI IMG/M metagenome (GOLD analysis project Ga0209771, IMG submission 184639) | Marine microbial communities from expanding oxygen minimum zones in the Saanich Inlet - ESP_59LU_5_DNA (SPAdes) (version 2) | ecosystem: Environmental > Aquatic > Marine > Intertidal zone... | reverse complement strand
AAGAAGTTTAGTTATCGTGGAGGCTATAAACTAGAGCAAAGCCCTTACAAGGACACTGCTGCTTATGGCGATCTTAAAGGATTTTCACTTGGGCTAGGATATAATTTTGGAGGCTCTCGACTGGATCTGGCTTATGAAAATTCAAATCGTAAAATGGACCAGCGTTTCTTTAACGCAGGTAATTTAGACATCGCTAGAATAAACCGAACGAATTCTAATGTTTCACTTACATTAAGCATGAGTTTATAAGCTCTATATCTTTAAAAAATATTTCCTATCTTTTTAAAGAAAAATGGGCATTTAATAGTGCCGGTTCTCCTGTGACGGGCTCGTTGTAATATAGCACAAACCAATAATCGCTTGATGGCAACATGGCTCCATTATAGCTGCCATCCCAACCATCACCAGACGGACGTATTTCCTTTAAGAGTTTACCGTACCGATCAAATATTTGAATCTTTGCATTCAACTGATTCGAAATGCTGAGGATGTTCCAAGTGTCGTGGTATCCATCTCCATTTGGAGTAAAATATTTTGGGTAATCAATGATATAAACAACTGCCTGTCCTACCCCACAGCCATTCAAATCCCGTACATTCACAATCCGTTCTCCTGGATTTACTCCAACAAATAAGCCTGTATCTTGCCACGGTCCTTGATCGATATTGTATTCATAATCTCCTAGACCAGTTGCAGTAACTTCGACAATATGTGTATCTGCAAATGCCTGAGTTGTTACCACTGCAGTAACCGTTGGCGGTGAGCTTTCTGTCACTGTGAATACTTCAATTGGTGCCGCGCATTGGGTGGCTAGAAGCGCATCAAAAACTTCTAAAGTATAAACACCTGCTTCAGTTGGCACATAACTAGAGGTTGTTTCTACAACAGTCCCTGTATCATCTCTCCAAATAAATATATAATCAGAATTTGACAAACCGGTTGGGATTTCTAAAGGCCCTAAAACCTCCGTTCCATTGGTATCAACACATAACACATATTCATCATCAATATCTATGTATGGTAACGGATTTACTTTTAATATCAACGGAGCTGTTTCATAACATACGGAACTGTCCACCAACGTTCCAGTGGCATCTATTATTTGGGTATTATTATCAACACGTGCAAAGATGACTTGTGGATTTACCGTATTTTGATAAAAACTGGGCAATTCAAATTGGTCCAGATCTGCATCTAACTGACTCGCAAAATAACGAACCAGGTAATTTGCAGGATCTTGTCCATTTAACACAATAGCATCTTGTGTACTTAAATCAAACAACACACTGTCATTAGTAGGATCGTTATCGGTCTCTACATTGTCATCACAGATTGTGTAAGGTTCATCTGGAGAGGTTGCTTGGGCAGCTTCAAGAACTTCTAAATTAAATTCGACTGTTGTGTTTTGACATCTTGTGTTGATGTTCAGTACGTTCACATAAAGAGTCTGTGGATTGCTGGTATTCATATAGGGACTCACCAAAGGATTTACCCCTAGGGCTGCATCGGTTGACGATTCATAATACGTCACAAGAAATTCGGATGCACTTTGAATTCCTAAAATTAAATTGGTTTGAACCTCTAAATCAAACGCATAGATACCATCTGTATTTAGCTCGCAAGCAATTAAAGTTGCAACAGGGTTGGCTTCTGGTAGCGGATTAACAATTACATCAAAATCTACAATTGAGAAACACCCTGTTGTATCGTTGGTCACACGAACATAAATTGTTTGAATAGGTATGTTAGTGTTGGTGTAATTTTCTGGAAACTCAATGAAATTGACACCATCTTCGGCATCTGTGAGTGTTTCGTGATATGTTGGAGTCACGCCTAATTCACCGTTCAAAACAAACGTTTCATTTAATGTTAAATCAAAAACCTCTTGTCCATTTCCACTTGCATTATCGTCACATAAATCGATGTTTCCAGGGGTCTGTGGCATCGGAATTGGCAATACTTCAAGAGTCAAGGTTGTAAAATCATAACAAGAAGTAACTGGGTTTGATACACGCACAAAAACGGTTTGAGGGTTGCTAATATTTGTGTAGGGACTTGATAGAGGAGAAGTATTTGCCTCTGCATCTAACTGCGTTAAGTGGTAGCTAAAATCTAGCCCCGTTTGGCCGTTTAAAATTTGTCCTTCCCTATCTTCTAAAGTAAAAGCTTCCTGTTCATTGCCAGGCGCATTGTCGTCACACAATAGCAAAGGACTGGGGTCTACTAATACTGGGAGTGGATTGACTATCAATTCTAAACTTGTAATCTTCTCACAGCCAGTAGTATCGTATGCCACACGAATCCATACAGTTTGAGGATTGGAAAGGTTTGTATAGTTTGTTGGTGTTCCAATTTCAAATGTTTGATTTTGAGCATCAACTTGTGTTTCATAATAACTAATTGTTACTTCTGAAGCTGGGACTTGGTCTAAAAACTCATCTTGTTTAGTTGTCAAGTTAAACTGGGCAAATTCATCCGCATCATCATCACAAACTTCAAGAGGCGTTGGATCCAATAATTGAGGAGTTGGATTGACTACTAATACCAATTCTACAACCTTTGCACAAAGTGTGGAAATAGTAGGATTTAATATACGTGCAAAAACTGTTTGTGTATTGATTTGTATATTGTTATAAGGACTGGACAAGGCATTAACTTCGTTTTCAGCATCTGATATGGTCTCGTGATAGCTGATTGTAATTCCTGGAACTCCACCTGAAATCTCAAGGTCTCTATCGGTTAACATGAAGACTCCAAAACCATCGCTATCGGGATCGCAATTGGTTAAATCTTGCGGAATTATAGCCTCAGGAGATGGGGATACTTTCAAATCCAGAGCTACGGTAGTATAACATCCTGTATTAATATCTTGTCCTCGTGCAATAACGGTTTGAGGATTGCTAATATTTGTGTAAGGACTAGACAACGGATTCGTTTCCGAATCTGCATCTGCCTGTGTCAGATAATACATCACTGTGTAATTAGTGTTTCCATTCTGAATCTCTCCATCTTTGTCCGTTAAGTCAATCTGAGTAATCCCATCTGGAGTTCCATCATCACAAATCTCTAACTCTGTTGGAGCTACTAGTTGAGGTAAAGGATTTACAATAAGAGTAAAACTACCTGTGATGCGACAACCTGTGGTTAAATCTGTAAGAGCGACATAAAGAGTCTGTGGACTGGAGGTGTTTTGATAAAGACCTGTCAGTTCATTCACATTATCAGTCGCATCGGTTTCTGTTTCGTAGTAAGTGACACTTGCATTTTGTCCGTTGATAATTTCTGTATCCTTAGTATTTAAATCAAAAAACTCCTGTGAGTCGCCCGCATTGGTGTCGTCACACAATTCATAATCTACAATCGAAGCAACCACCGGAAGAGGGTCCACTAATAGTTCTAATGGGGTAGTATCAAAACAGCCCGTTGTGGTGTTTTCTATTCGTATGAATACTGTTTGGGCATCTTCGGTGATGCTGGTGTAAGGACTGCTAATAGCTGCTGTGTTGGTGTCTGCATCCCCTTGGGTTTCGTGATAGCTCACTACCATTCCGGTTTGAGTGCCTATTACAATCAAGTCCAAACCTGTAAAATCAAAGGTCGCTAAGCCATCGTAATCGTCATCACAGATGATTTGAGTGCCGACTGCATTGGCTGTCGGTAGAGGGTTCACTCGTAATTCCATTGGCATGGTGCTAAAACAGTTGGTTGTGGTATTTTCTAAACGAATGAAAATTATTTGACTGTTTATTGTGGTGTTGATATAAGGACTGGATAAAGGTGAGGCGCTTGTGTCTGCATCGCCTTGCGTTTCATGGTAACTGACAGCAATTCCTGTTTGTCCGTTTAAAGCTTCTGTGTCCTTTGTGGTTAATGTAAAAGATCCTATTCCATCTGTGTCGTCATCACAAACTGCTAAGGCAGTCATTGTGGTGGTTGCGGGTAAAGGATTTACAATGACGTCAAATTGAGTTGTTTCATAACACGATTCTAAACCAATCTCTTCTACTCGAACAAAAATGGTTTGTTGATCTGTGATTGTATTTGTATACGGGCTTGTTAATGAGTTGCTGTTAGCATCTGCATCGGGTTGGGTTTCGTGATATGTAACTATAAAGTCTGAAGCTATTTGACTCCCCAAAACAATTGCTGTTTGCTGCTCTAAATCGAATGTCATAATACCATCTAAATCGTCATCACAAGTTTGAAGGTCTGTAAGTCCCGAAGCAGTCGCTTTTTGATTCACTACCAAATTGAATACAGGATTTGGTTCTACAATGTAACACCCTGCCCCCGCATTTGCTTCCACACGAACATAGATTGGTTGTGGGGAAGAACTATTATCATATGGGCTCGACAAGTTGTTGATTCCTGCATCTGCATCCTCAAAACTCAAGTGATAACTTACAGAATAATTCTCTGGGAGTTGTGCTCCTAAAATAGCGAGTGTTTGACTTGATAAATCAAATAATTCTGAACCATCATTACTGATATCGTCACAAACAATCATATCTGTTACCGGAGAAACGATAGGTTGATCGAGAAGATTCAACGTAAACGAAACGGTCTCATAACATTTGGAAGTTAGGTATTCAAAACGTGCATAAATAACTTGACCATCAGTTCCGGTAAAAGCAACAGCATCAGCAGCTGAAATTGGATTTAAATCATCATCAGCATTTACTTGAGACTCGTGGTAGGTTAACACAAAATCGGATTGATTTGGTGTGGGCGCATACATGATGGCATCATTTTCAGTCAAATCAAAAACACCAAAGGCCGTCCCAGTATTACAAACAAATAAATCATCGGGTGCAGCATATATTAGTTCTGGTAAAACATTAATACATACTTCCTCAGAATATTCACATCCAAAATCATCCAAAGCACGGTATGTATAGCAAAACTCCCCTTCTGTAGGAGGCTGAACTGTAATTGTATTCCCATCGGTACTTGTGATAGTGCTATTTGCATCCCAAGCTTCTGAAACCATGGTTGGTGTAAAAGAAAGGTCTGGAGGTTGGATCGTAGGATCAAAATTTAAAACCCATGAAAAAACATAACCATTATCTGCAGAGAGATTATCTATAATTCGAATGGTCCAACTTCCGTTTAGTGAAGATCCAATAAGACCATTCATAGAATTTATGGAAGAGTAAGTCCCTTCGGGAACAAAAGAATCTGTATACTCAGCTGGACCATTTCCATTAGGAAATGTTCCACCAGGTTGAACACCACCAACTAAAGTTGGGAAATCATTACCTGGAACGAAACAATACTGATAACCTATGCCCGGAGTTAAATCTGTACTGTTACCATCAACAGTTCCTGTAGCCCAAGGAATCCCTAAGTTTGCAGAATTCCCGCCTTGATCGTGAAGTCGCACAAGTTCTCCAGTAGGTGAAATTATTTCTATATCTAAATCTCCTAAATAGGAGTGTTCCATGACTAAACAGATTTCTATTAACTGATTGATATCATCTAGAGTTTGATCGGATTCAAAACAATCTACAATAATTGAGGTTTCATAGACTGCACCACTTCCATCAGGCAAAAAGGTAACTTCACTTTCTGGTGGCGTACACTCATTCAGATACGGCACAACATTTGCAACCCCATTAATTGTAGTGGATTCTCCAAAGCAAATGGTCGAATCTGCTGCTTCAGTTCCTGTCAGATCTGTAGGCAGCGCCACTTGAATTACTTGATTTATTAAATTTGTATTTTTACAACCCTCTGGATCAACACTTGTATTGGTATCCGTAATACTCAGGTTTACTAAATACACGCCCGGAGTATCGTAAGAGAATACCGCGGTTTGACCCGCTTGAGTGGTTCCATCTCCTAGATCCCATTCGTAGGTAGCTCCATCTCCACTGGTCCCAAACTGACCACTCCCAACTAAACTGATTTCTTCGCCTGGACATACACGGATGTAGCCATTCTCATTGGGTTCAGGGCTTGCAGAGTCAACTACAGATATAATTGTCTGACAGGGTTCAAAACATGAAATATCTGCGACCCAACCCGTATCATTTACACCACCACTTGATGTAAACACAATGGTGATGCAGCCAGAAGTGTTATCTTGTGTCGCAGATACAAAACCAGGACTGCTTGCTGCGGTGGTACCTGAGAAACTCCCAAATAAAGTCGTAGGGTCAAGTGTATCTGGAGCGTTATAAATTTCCATTATATCCGCACCAGCTTGGGTGGCAAATTCAGTAAAATCCAACTGTACCAATCGCCCTTCAATATCTGGACAAATAGTGTAAGTAATAGATTCACTTCCCGAATAAGGACCTGTTTGTCCGCCTGTATCTACAAAAGTTCCTGAACAGGTATTGGATGTAACTCCATCTTCAATAACAAACACTTGTGCTGTTAATGAAACCGAAAAAAATATGCTGAAAAGCAAAACTAATTTTCTCATCTCTTATCTGTTTTAGAGTGTTGTGATTTGACTAAAATGAAGTAATCCGTACCATCGACTCGATACATATATTCGCCTCGAGCATAAAAGGGAAATGAGTACTTAAGTGGATTAAATTTTTGAGGATTAAAAACGGAATCTCTTGTCAGGGTTGAAACAAAGGCATCAAAAAGGGTCACTTCCGACAATAAAGGACATTTTTTTTGATCTTTAGGATCTGGTCTGTTTTCAATTACTAGTCGATTACGAAGTAAATTCTTCATCGAGAGGACTCGATTGGGACGGCTCAAAATTTCTTTTTCTAAAGATGAGCCATAAACCTCCGTCAACTGAAACATTTCATTTGCTGAAAAAGGTGTGTTTACATTATCCTCGTACTGAACAACAGTCAGAGGCAAATAACGACGGTTTGTGTTTTGGGAAGTGCAATTGTAGCTAAAAAGCACAATAAACAATATATATAAAAAGTGTGTTTTCATCCTGTGTACAAAAGAATTAATGTTTAATTTTATAAAAGCAGTCATCGCTTCTTTTAAAAGAAGGATTAGCAGGATAGTTTGTTTAAGATATTAAGGCAATCTTTAGATGTAAAGTTAACATATTTTTTAATGTAATTAGCGAAAAAAAGAAATTATTAATTCAAAATTAAAAGCATCCAACAGTGAAATTAAGTATCTTTGTACTTGAGAATTATTGAAACCTTTATTAGTAATATTACAATGGGACTGAAAAATAATATTGAAAAATTTGACACTCTTGGAGACAATCACATTGGCACTTCGACAGAAACTCCTATGCGAGCAGATGCTTTTAAATTAAGTACTGACAAGAAGATTGAAATCATTAAAGATGATGTTCAACATATTATGGAAACACTGGGCTTAGACTTGAGTGACGACAGTTTAAATGGGACTCCTAATCGTGTTGCGAAAATGTTTGTTAATGAGATTTTTGGAGGACTAGACCCCGCCAAAAAGCCAAAGGCTTCTACCTTTGACAACAAGTATCAGTACGGAGAAATGTTGGTTGAAAAAAACATTACGCTCTATTCTACTTGCGAGCATCATTTTCTCCCAATAGTTGGAAGAGCACACGTAGCTTATATCTCAAACGGAACGGTCGTAGGTCTTTCAAAAATGAATCGAATTGTAGATTACTTTGCAAAACGACCACAAGTTCAAGAGCGACTAACCATACAAATTGTTGAAGAATTACAAAAAGTACTAAACACTAAAGACGTTGCTTGCGTCATTGATGCCAAACATTTATGTGTAAATTCACGTGGTATAAGAGACATTGAAAGCAGTACCGTTACAAGTGAATTTGGTGGGAAATTTAAAGAAAAAGACACCAGAAGAGAGTTTTTAGACTACATACAATTAGAGACCAAATTTTAATCCAATAACTCATGGGCAAACACAGCACAAACACGCTCTATATTTACAACTCGCTTTCGGGGAAAAAAGAGATTTTTAACCCCATTAATGAAGGCGCCATTGGAATGTATGTTTGCGGCCCAACAGTATATAGCAATGTACATTTAGGAAATGTCAGAACCTTCATGTCGTTTGACATGATTTTTAGATATTTCAAACACCTCGATTATAAAATCCGATACGTTCGTAATATTACCGATGCGGGACACTTAGAAAATGATGCCGATCAGGGGGAAGATCGCATCGCAAAAAAAGCGCGTCTCGAACAAATTGAACCCATGGAAGTGGTACAGCGTTACACGGTTGATTTTCATACCATTCTAAATACCTTTAATTTTTTACCGCCAAGTATTGAACCCACTGCAACGGGACACATCGTTGAACAAATAGAAATCATCAAATCAATAATAAAAAAAGGGTTTGCTTACGAAGCTAATGGCTCTATTTATTTTGATGTTTTAAAATATAACGAATCCCACCATTATGGGGTTTTAAGTGGTCGGAATATCGAAGACCTCATTCACAACACCAGAGTACTTGAAGGACAAACAGATAAAAAAAATCCACAAGATTTTGCGCTTTGGAAAAAAGCAGAACCAAAACACATCATGCGATGGCCGTCTCCTTGGAGCGATGGCTTTCCGGGATGGCATTTGGAATGTACTGCTATGAGCACAAAATATTTAGGAGATAGTTTTGATATCCATGGCGGCGGTATGGACCTAAAATTCCCACATCACGAATGTGAAATTGCACAGGCCAAAGCATGGCACAACCACACACCGGTTAATTATTGGATGCATGCGAATATGCTAACTCTGAATGGACAAAAAATGGCAAAATCTACAGGTAATAATATCTTACCTGCCGAAATTTTAAGTGGAGACACTAATAAATTAACCAAAGGCTTTTCTGCCTCAGTCGTTCGGTTTTTTATGATGCAAGCTCACTACAGAAGCATTTTAGATTTTAGCAACGATGCTTTATTAGCTTCAGAAAAAGGATTTATGAAACTCATGGAAGCTGTTTCTACATTGGACAGACTTGAAGCGACTTCAACTGCCAATAAATTTGACGTTTCAGCTTGGAAAGCTAATTGCTACACGGCAATGAATGATGATTTTAACACCCCTATTCTGATTGCAGAATTGTTCAGTGCAGTGAAATACATCAACCAAATTAAAGACGGAAAAGCCGCCATTAGCGATTCCAGCTTAGCTTTACTAAAAGAAGTAATGCATCATTTTGTATTTGACATTCTGGGACTTAAAAACGTAACTTCTGACAAACAAGATCAAAAACTTGGAGAGACAGTCGAACTTCTCATCCGAATGCGAAACGATGCAAGAGCACAAAAAGATTTTGCACTTTCAGACAAAATAAGAGACGAATTACTGGCGATTGGAATTCGACTAAAAGATAGCAAAGACGGCACTTCATTTATTTTAGATTAATGGTCATGAAAACTATTTTGATTGCACCTTTTCTATTTTTAATTAAGCTGTATCAAAATTTTATTTCACCATTAACGCCTTCAAGCTGTAGATATCAACCCAGCTGTTCCCATTACACCAAAGAAGCATTGCAATCTCACGGACTGCTTAAAGGAGGCTGCCTTAGTGTGAAACGAATTTTAAGTTGCCATCCTTGGGGCGGCTCAGGGCACGATCCTGTACCAAAAAAATAATGCGTTCATATATAAAAAAGGGGGTTCCCATAAGTTTCACATCAATTTTCTATATTTACATCCTAAACAAATGACTATGTATTTTTTACAGATTATATGGGATCCAACTTCTGATGGCATCGCTCTTTTTGGAGATTTTAAAATTCACTATTACAGCCTGATGTGGATGACGGCTTTTATCATTGGTTGGTATCTGACAAAAAAGATTTACAAAAACGAAGGGCAGACTGAGGACAAACTCGACGGATTGTTCATGTACTCTGTTTTAGGGATTATGATTGGAGCGCGTTTAGGACACGTTGTCTTTTATCAAGCTGAATTATTTAGGGAAGATTTTTTTAGTGTTTTTTTACCTTTTCGCTTTAGTGGTGGAATTGAATTTACGGGCTTTAGAGGTTTGGCAAGCCATGGTGCTGCGATTGGAATGATTTTTTCGATGTGGCTCTACAATAAAAAAGTGTTGAAAAAATCAGTACTTTGGATTCTGGATCGTGTAGTTATCGCTTGTGCATTAGGAGCGGTATTTATAAGAATTGGTAATTTCTTTAATTCTGAAATGATTGGAAAAGCAGCAGGAGACGGTTTCCCTTTAGCAATCATATTCAAACAATTGGACAATATCCCAAGACACCCAGGACAGTTGTACGAAGCGTTTGGGTATGTGTTTGTATTTCTCATTTTATTCTTCTTGTACTGGAAAACAAAGAAAAGTGCCCAAACAGGCTTTCTCTTTGGCTTATTTTTGGTGCTCTTAATGTCGGTGAGAGTTGTGGTAGAACAATTCAAAATTGCACAAATAGACAGTCGCGAAGATTGGATACTAGGTCTAAACACCGGCCAAGTATTAAGCATTCCTTTTGTGCTTTGTGGTTTGTATTTTATGTTTGTCTATAAACCTAAGAAGGCTTAAAATACATACGTTTGAGGGGTTGCAATCTTACTCTGACCCCATTAAATATGATTTATTCGTTTAAAATAAAACCAAAAAAAGCCGCTCAATGAGCGGCTTTTTGATATATAACTAATAGCTTTTAGTCTTCTTTTTTGTCTAAACGCTTCAATGTGTCATTCATGATTGGCGTTGCAATAAACAACGAAGAGTAGGTTCCTACAAGCACCCCTACAATAAGCGCAAACAACAATCCTCTTAAGGAGTCTGCTCCGAATGTAAACATTGCCAGTAACACTACTAAAGTGGTTAAGGAGGTGTTTAAAGTACGGCTTAAGGTACTGCTCAATGCACTGTTGACCACTTTTTCAAATTTCCAACTTGAATGTTCGTTTAAGTATTCTCTAATTCTATCAAATACAACCACGGTATCATTCAATGAATATCCAATTACAGTCAAAATTGCAGCAATAAATGCTTGATCAATTTCCATACTGAAAGGTAAGAACCTCCAAGCGATAGAAAAGATTCCTAACACTATTAAAACATCATGAAATACAGCAGCGACGGCCCCTAATGAGAATTGCCACTTTTTGAATCGTATCAAAATATAAAGAAATACAACGATCAATGATCCTAAGACAGCCCAAACAGAAGATTTTTTAATATCATCCGCAATGGTTGGACTTACTTTTCCAGCATACATCTTACCTACATTATTATCGGCATCTATAAACTGCTTATAAGTGGTTCCATCTGGTAAAAATGGAACTAAAGCTCCGTATAATTTTTCTTGAACTTCTTGATCTACTTCAGCTGAATTTTCGTCAACCTTGTATTTCGTAGAAATTTTTAATTGATTCGCACTACCAATTGTTTTCACCTCAGCACTGTTAAAGACGTCATTCAGGGCGGTTTTAACTTCTTCTGTGTTCATGTCTTGCGCAAAACGAACGGTATAGGTTCTTCCTCCCACAAAATCAATTCCTTGATCCAATCCTGTTGTAAATAAGGATCCAAGTCCAGCAATGATGATTGTTCCAGAAATTAAATAGGCTATTTTACGTTTTTTAAGAAATTCAATATTGATTGAACGAAAAAGACCTTTGGTCATTCCTGTTGAGAATTCTAGTTTTCCTCCACGGCTCAAATGCCAGTCGATCAGTAATCTTGAGATAAAAATCGCTGTAAATAAAGAGGTTATAATACCGATTAAAAGAGTCGTTGCAAATCCTTTGATTGGGCCTGTTCCAAATACATATAATATTAAAGCAGTAAGTCCTGTTGTAATATTGGCATCCAAAATGGACGATAGGGCGTTATTAAATCCATCTTTAATCGATTCTTTTTGACCTTTTCCTTTAAATAATTCTTCTCGAATACGCTCGTAGATAAGAACATTTGCATCAACCGCAATACCAATTGTTAAAACAATACCAGCAATTCCAGGCAATGTTAATACAGCACCTAAACCGGAAAGAATTCCAAAAATTAAAATAATATTTAACAACAATGCAATATCAGAATATATTCCTGCTTTTCCGTAGTAAAATACCATCCATAAAAGCACCAATGCTAATGCAATTAAGAAGGATTTCATTCCACTATCAATAGCTTCTTGACCTAATGAAGGCCCTACTTCTTCTGCTTGTACAATATCCGCAGACGCTGGAAGTTTACCCGCACGTAATACGTTTGCTAAATCCACTGCTTCGTTCAAAGTAAACGAACCAGATATTTCAGAGTTTCCACCTGCAATTGGCCCAGAAGTTACTCCGGGTGCAGAATACACTATTTCGTCTAAAACAATGGCAATTTGGCCTGCAGTATTAAATGCATTGGCAGTCATTTCTTCCCATACTTTGGCTCCCTTAAGGTTCATTTGCATAGATACACTTGGATTGCCATTTTGTTGGTACGCCTGACGAGCATCTGTGATTACGGCTCCACTTAATGGAGGCTCATTATCTCTATTTCCTTTTAAGGCGTATAATTCTACTAATTCAATGCTTTGAGAATCTTCGCCTATTGTTTGCTGAACTTGAGGAATTCCCCAAACAAATTTTGCATAACGTTGTTCTGGAGTTAATAAAGCACGAACTTGAGGATTGTTTAAATAGTCTGTTACCAATTGCTTATCTTTTAGTTCAAAAGAAGCAAGAACGGGTCCTCCGCTATATCCTGGCGCACGAATTAAATCGATCAATGGATTTACTTCCCCTGTATCTCCTGTTTCTGCATCTGTATCTCCTATAATATCAGAGATTGCATCGTCTGTAGATTCTGTGGCGTTGGACTCAACTTCTGCAGTGGACGTTTCAACAATTTCTTTTAACGTTTCATTGGCTTGAAAAATAAAGGTTCCAAATTCTTCTCCTTTAAAGGCATCCCAAAATTCTAACTGAGCCGTACTTTGTAACAGTCCTTTGACACGTTCAATTTCTTTAGCACCTGGCAATTCAACAAGAATACGTCCAGACTTTCCAATTCGTTGGATATTTGGTTGAGTGACTCCAAATTTATCAATACGCTTACGAAGGACTTCAAAGGCCGATACAATGGATTCATCAATTTTAAGTGACAATACAGGTTTGACCTCATCATCGGTCATATCAAACGTAATTTCTTCACTTAAGGTTCGATTCGCAAAAATATCTGGAGACGCCAATTTGGTGTCGCCTTGAATGGCTTCAAAAGCTACAAAAAAGTCTTCTAAATAGGTGTTTTGACTGTCTTTCTGAAGTTCTTCGGCATCACTCAATGCTTTTCTGAAGACAGGATCTTTACTTTCATTTGCCAATCCAACTAGAATATCTTTTACAGAAATTTGAAGAATGACACTGATACCTCCTTTAAGGTCCAAACCAAGATTCATGGATTTTTCATTCACTTCATCAAAGTCATACTGTGCAATTCCAATGTTATAAACTTCTTGGTTTTTCAGGGAATCTAAATACGTGGTTTGGAGTTGAGCGCGTTTAGCGTCATAATCTGTTTCAGTATCTGCTATTTTTTCAATAGCAAATTGCTTAGCATTATCTTCTATTTGGTTTGCTTTAAAACTAAATGATAGTTGGTAAATACTTACCATACCAAATAAGAAAGCAAATAATATTACGAGTCCTTTATTTTGCATTGTGAATTAATTTAATATGCATTAATTTTTATAAACGAGCAAATATATGATTTAGGATGTGAATTGACAATAGATTCTTTTGTTTTCAATAAAAAGGATGTTTTAAGACCTCATATTTGTCAAAAATACAATTCACATTGTCATATATATTACACGTCTAGTAATGAGTTTGTTTTTTTGACGCCTTCGGCACTGGTGTGTAAATGTGCTTTTTCGCTGTCGCTTAGTTTAATTTCAACGATTTTCTCGATACCATTTGCTCCTAAAACAACGGGGACACCAATACATAAATCAGATAATCCATACTCACCATCTAGTAATACAGAACATGGGAATATTTTTTTCTGATCACATGCTATGGCTTGTACCAGTCCACTTACAGCAGCACCAGGGGCATACCAAGCAGAGGTTCCTAAAAGTTTTGTTAGAGTTGCTCCACCAACTTTGGTATCTTCCTTTACCTGCTCTAAACGCTCGTTAGATATAAATTCTGAAACTTTAATACTGTTTCGAGTTGCATGTGAAATTAAAGGAACCATCCCAACATCGCTATGTCCTCCAATCACCATGCCATCAACATCACTTATTGGAGCCTCTAAAGCTTCCGCTAATCTGTATTTAAAACGTGCGGAGTCTAAAGCGCCTCCCATTCCAATGATTTTATGTTTTGGTAATCCTGTCACTTTATGTGCAAGATAGGTCATAGTATCCATTGGGTTACTCACAACAATCAAAACTGTATTTGGTGAGTGTTTTACCAAACTTGTAGAAACTGTTTTGACAATTCCTGCATTGATTCCAATTAATTCTTCTCGAGTCATCCCTGGTTTTCTAGGAATTCCAGATGTAATTACACAAATATCACTGTTTGCTGTCTTTGCATAGTCATTGGTAGAACCCGTGATTTTTGTGTCAAAACTATTAAGAGAAGCACATTGCATTAAATCCATTGCTTTCCCTTCGGCATACCCCTCTTTTATGTCTAATAAGACCACTTCAGAAGCAAAATTTTTAATGGCGATATATTCTGCGCAACTTGCTCCAACTGCTCCAGCACCAACTACTGTTATTTTCATTTTAATTTATTTTTGTATTACTGTAATTATCTAAAACTAATTGCAACCCCTAGTGATGCAGTATTGTATTCTTGTACGGTATAATCGGCAAATATCTTGACAAAAGGAAGGTTTAATCGCGCTCCCAAGGTAGCACGCGCTCCCGTAGATTTAAATTTTAAACTGATTGGATCTGAAACAGATTCGACAACAGAACCCTGACTGGTCCCATCAGAAGATTCAATCTGATAGGTTAGGTCATAATCTCCATTGACTTTAAATGTTGACGTCCCACCATTGTAGCCTACTCCCCCATAAAGGGTCACGATTTGAAAATCTAAAGACCCCAATGCTTGAACGGTCCAAATATTTAATTTGAATTCAGCACCCCCATTGGTTACAGAAATTTCATCAGACACATCTCCATCTTGAATTGTGTAGTCGATCGTTGAAGTTGTGTAAGCCCCTAATACAGAGACGGAAAATGGAAGTTTTCCAACGAGTCCAAGATACTGTGTTAAATCGTGCTGAAGACCCACTCCAATTAAATTGGCATTTACTTTTGAGGCAAAACCTGTTTTAGGGACATACCTTAATTTGATTGTTGTCTTAAAAGGCAGTCCAAGACCCACTTGAACAAAAGGGGTTGGAATGGCATTGGCAGGTAAATCCTTTGCAACACCACCAGGCAATTCAAACGATCCAGCCTTGTAGCTCCCCCCTTGATAAGGGATTGAAACATCGAAAGAAGTGTTTGAACTGTCTTTGCCTAAAACGGTTGGAATGCTTGTTTCTCCGTTTGAAACTGATAAGAAATTATAGTCATCGGCTATAAACTCAAATACCTTGTCTTTACTTGGCGTAAAAGCAGCGTTGAGTCCAAAAGTAATGTCAAACCCAAGTTTTTTATGCGATTTAGCTGTAGAATACCAGCCCCCGTTCATACTACTCATAAGCCCTTTCATTGATGGGCTGAGGTAGTTTTGCAATAATGTACTTGCATCATCAGATCCAAGCACGACAGCTCCAATGTCTTGAGCATTGGATAGGTTCACTCCAACAAGAAGCGCACAGGAAATAATTATTTTTTTCATATAAATAAGATTTGGGATTACTATCTAAGCATCTATATTGGCATAAATTGCGTTTTTCTCTATAAATTCTCTTCTTGGTGGGACATCATCCCCCATCAACATTGAGAAAATACGATCGGCTTCAGTTCCATTATCAACTTGAATTTGTCGTAAGGTTCTAAACTCTGGATTCATTGTCGTATCCCAAAGTTGTACGGCATTCATTTCTCCAAGACCTTTGTAACGTTGAATTTTTGCACCATCTCCATATTGTTCCATCAATGCCAAACGCTCTTCATCGTTCCATGCATATTCTTTTTTAGCTCCTTTTTTAACTAAAAATAACGGAGGTGTAGCGATGTATACATGGCCGTTTTCGATCAATTCTTTCATATATCGGAAGAAGAATGTCAAAATAAGTGTTTCAATGTGACTTCCATCAATGTCGGCATCACACATAATGACAATTTTATGATATCTTAGTTTTGAGAGGTTGAGTGCTCTCGGATCTTCTTCTGTTCCAATTGTAACGCCTAAAGCAGTGAATATATTTTTGATTTCTTCATTTTCAAACACCTTGTGAGTCATTGCTTTTTCAACATTCAGAATTTTACCTCTTAATGGCAAAATGGCTTGAAAAGCTCTATCGCGCCCCATTTTTGCAGTTCCCCCTGCTGAATCTCCCTCCACTAGGTAGATTTCACATTTTTCAGGATCTTGTTCGGAACAATCACTCAGTTTTCCAGGCAACCCTCCTATACTCATTACTGTTTTTCGCTGAACCATGTCACGCGCTTTTTGAGCGGCATGACGGGCTTGAGCAGCAAGGATCACTTTTTGAACAATAATTTTAGCGTCATCTGGATTTTCCTCCAAATAGTTTGTCAGCATTTCTGAAACTGCCTGACTCACCGAAGCAGATACTTCTCTGTTTCCTAGCTTGGTTTTGGTTTGCCCCTCAAATTGAGGTTCTTGTACTTTTACTGAAACAATAGCGGTTAACCCTTCACGGAAATCATCACCTGCAATATCAAACTTTAACTTATCTAACATTCCGGACTCATCGGCATATTTTTTTAAGGTATGTGTCAATCCACGGCGGAAGCCCGATAAATGGGTACCTCCTTCATGCGTATTGATATTGTTTACATAGGAATGTAAATTTTCAGAATACGAGGTATTATAAATCATTGCAACTTCAACAGGAACTCCATTTTTTTCACCCTCAAAAGCAATGACATTTTTCATAATCGGATCACGGTTGCTGTCCAAATAATTTATGAATTCAGAAAGTCCTTCTGTAGAATGAAAGGTTTCACCCAAAAACTCGCCTTTTTCGTCTTTTTCTCTTTCGTCAACAAGAACAATTGTAATCCCTTTATTCAAAAAGGCCAATTCTCTTAAACGGCTTGCTAGGGTTTCATAGACATATACTAAAGTCTGCGTAAATATTTGAGGATCAGGCCTAAAGGTTACTGTGGTTCCTCTTCGGTCTGTTTCGCCAACTTGCTTTACAGGATACATTGCTTTTCCGCGTTCGTACTCTTGCTCATAAATTTTTCCGTCTCTAAAAACGGTTGCTTTTAGATGCTCAGAAAGGGCATTCACACAACTTACACCTACCCCGTGTAAACCTCCGGATACTTTGTAGGAATCTTTATCAAATTTACCTCCAGCACCAATCTTAGTCATCACGACCTCTAAAGCAGAGACGCCTTCTTTTTTATGGATATCTACAGGTATACCACGACCATTATCTTCGGTTGTGATGGAATTGTCTTCATTAATAATCACCGTAATTTTATCACAGTGCCCTGCCAAAGCTTCATCAATCGAGTTGTCAATTACCTCATATACCAAGTGGTGCAACCCTCTCAAACCTACATCTCCAATATACATGGACGGACGCATGCGCACGTGTTCCATGCCTTCTAAAGCCTGAATACTGTCTGCCGAATAACTTCCTTTGTTAATTTCTTCGCTCATTATGTTGAATGTGTTTTTTAGTTTAATGTTAGTGCCGTCAAAAACCGCAGCAACGCTAACAAAGATAATTAATCTTCTAAGGAGTCTAAAGGGTTTTAAGTGGAATTATTAACAATCGGCTGTTTTTTAGAAACGTCCTTAAATCCACTAAAAATGCCCTTAAATTTGATTTAAGGGCATTCTAATTTATCGATAAAACAAAAATCCCAAACAAAGGCTTTAGAAGCTGTTATTTGGGTTTTAAAATTTTCTAGTCGTATGCCTTGTCGTGCACTTTTGCAATCGCTCTTCCAGAAGGTTCGTTCATGTTTTTAAACGCTTCGTCCCATTCTAGAGCAATCGCTGTGCTACAAGCCACACTTGCCTCTTGAGGGACACTTAAAGCAGCGGCATCGCTTGGAAAATGGGATTCGAAAATAGAACGGTAATAAAACTCTTCTTTGTTTTGCGGGGTTTGAATTGGGAATCTAAATTTAGCATTTGCCAACTGTTCATCAGAAACCTCTTTGTAAACCACTTCTTTAAGGGTGTCAATCCAACTGTAACCAACGCCATCAGAAAATTGTTCTTTTTGCCTCCAAGCGACACTTTCTGGTAACATGTCTTCAAATGCTTTTCGAATGACCCATTTTTCCATGCGCTCCCCATTGATCATTTTGTCTTGCGGGTTGATACGCATTGCCACATCCATGAACTCTTTGTCTAAAAATGGCACGCGCCCTTCAATCCCCCAGGCCATCAAGCTTTTATTAGCTCTCAAACAATCGTACATGTGTAATTTATCTAATTTACGCACTGTTTCATCGTGAAACTCTTCTGCATTTGGCGCTTTGTGAAAATATAAATAACCGCCAAAAATCTCATCTGCTCCTTCACCAGAAAGCACCATTTTGATGCCCATAGATTTGATAACTCTTGCCATTAAATACATTGGTGTGGACGAGCGAATGGTGGTAATGTCATAGGTTTCTATATTGTAAATCACATCTTTTATAGCATCCAATCCTTCTTGAATGGTGAATTTTATTTCGTGGTGTATGGTTCCAATATAATCCGCAACTTTTTGAGCCGCCGCTAAATCTGGAGACCCTTCTAACCCAACAGAAAACGAATGCAGTTGTGGGTACCAAGCATCAGAAGTGTCATCAGATTCTACGCGTTTCTGCGCATATTTTTTAGCAATGGCAGAGGTCACTGAAGAATCTAACCCTCCTGATAGTAAAACGCCGTAAGGGACATCACTCATTAATTGTCTGTGAACCGCATCTTCCAATGCTTTTTTAACTTCAGCAATACTTGTTTCATTATCTTTTACAGCATCGTAGTCTGTCCACTCTCTATTGTACCATTTCACAAACGCACCATCGGTACTGGACATATAATGTCCTGGAGGAAATAATTCAATTTTAGTACAAACACCTTCAAGGGCTTTTAATTCTGAAGCCACATAAAAGGTCCCGTTTTGATCCCATCCAATATATAAAGGAATAATCCCCATATGATCTCGGGCGATGAAATAGCTGTCTTTTTCTACATCATAGAGTGCAAAACCAAAAATTCCATTGAGGTCGTCTACAAAATCAACCCCTTTTTCTTTATACAATGCTAGAATGATCTCACAATCGGATGCTGTTTGAAAATTATATATTCCATTAAATTGTTTACGCAATTCTCTGTGATTATATATTTCTCCGTTAGCAGCCAATATGAGTTTTTTATCTTCACTAAATAAAGGTTGTTGCCCAGATGCAGGATCTACAATAGCCAAACGCTCATGTGCCATGACGACTTTTTCATCGCTATAAATACCGCTCCAGTCCGGCCCACGGTGTCTTATTTTTTTGGACATCTCAAGGACTTGAGGTCTTAAAATTTCTGATTTTTGTTTTAAATCAAATGCACAAACAATTCCACACATAATAGTTTCTTATTTATTAGACTGCAAATATGCAGCTATGATTATATATTATAAATAAGAGTCGTTATAATGATTATAATTTAAAACTAAATATTAGTAATTAGTATACAAATGTAACTTTATATGTTCTAATCCAGCCAAAAAGTGATATAAATCAAGTCATTTGCTTATAATTAGCGAAAAATGTTTGTGTCTTTAAAAAGCCCACAGTTCCGCTAAATCAAAGATTTCGAGCGGCAGCAAGACAAATGATTTAAACTTTAAACATATAAATTTTAGCATTTATTTACCACTATTTAGGCTATTAAAAAGTAATTTTAACCAAAACTAACAAATCTCAACTATTATGAAAAAATCGAATTTTATGACCTCAATTGTATTTACATTTTTAATGTTAGTATCATTGAATGTAAATGCTCAGAAATTTAAAGGGCTAGACGCAAGCCCTATGGACGCCGCATCCTTTCCTGTTTCTTACAAAGAATCCGACAAACTTGTTAAAATAACATACAGTCGTCCGCAATTGAAAGGGCGTTCGGTTGCTGAATTAGCTCCCAAAGGAAACGTATGGAGAACTGGGGCAAATGAAGCTGCTGAGTTAACATTATACACAGATATGATGCTAGGAACTACTAAAATTAAAGCTGGCACGTATACCTTTTACCTCATTCCAGGAGAGGAAAAATGGACTGCAATTGTCAGTACAGACATAAATGTTTGGGGAAGTTATTTCTACAACGAAAAAAATGATGTTGCACGTATCGATGTTCCCATTTCAAAGGGGGAAGAGTCTTTAGAAGCATTTTCTATTGCTTTTGAAAAATCAGATAATGGCATACATATGCACTTAGGCTGGGGAACCGTTAGAGTGGCCGTACCCTTTACAAAATAAGCTGTCATTTATTATTAAAAACGTCTTGAGAAATCAAGGCGTTTTTTTGTTTAAGGAATATTCAAATACTTATGCGTTTGAAGAGATACCTTCCATTTGGGGTGTTTCATGACGTAATCCACAATAAAAGGCGTGACTTTATCGCGCTTGCTCCATTCGGGTTGGAGGTATAAAATACAGTTTGGATTTACTTTGGCGGCCTGTTCTTCGGCGTACTTTAAATCATCGAGGTTATAAACAATCACTTTAAGCTCGTGTGCTTTTTGATACACCTCGTCTAAAGGGCCTTTTAATTTTTTAGGAGACAAACAAATCCAATCCCAATCGCCACTAAGTTTATACGCCCCAGAGGTTTCAATATGGGTTTGCATGCCCTTTGATTTTAATTCGGTGGTCAATGGATTCATGTCCCACATCAACGGCTCACCACCTGTCACTACAATGGTTTGACTTTCTTTAGCTGCATCGTTTACAATATCCGAAATAGCAGTCGGCGGGTGTAAATCGGCATTCCAACTTTCTTTGACATCGCACCAATGGCAGCCCACATCACAACCTCCTATTCTTATAAAATAGGCAGCGGTTCCTTTGTGAAAGCCTTCCCCTTGGATGGTATAGAACGCCTCCATAAGTGGCAACATTTTACCAGCGTTAACAAGCGATGTGATTTCAGTTTTTAACATAATGCGCAAAAATAGTTCACTGTTTTTGGTTTAAGTCATAAAACTTCATTTATTTTTACTGGAAATTAAAAAAATTAGCTTTGAACAATACGAAATCAACCATGAAAAACTATTTATTGATCGGATTACTTCTAGGCCTTTTTATGGCTTGTGAAACAAAAACAGATCCCTTTGCCATTACCAACCACAGCGTAGGAATGCTCACCGACTCTACAAAAGTGAATGCCCTCAAAGTGGTGTTTGCAAACGACTCAATTAGCAAATATATTGGCGGTGATGAATTTACAGGCAGTACCAATACCATCCGTATTATTGAAAAAGGAACGGGAGTCCTATTACTCGAATTAGACCCTAATTATTCTTTAGACTCATTATCCACCATTAGAACCGTACGCATCATGGACGCACGGTTTAAAAATAAAGACGGTCTGAATACACTTAGTACTTTTGGAGACATAAATTCTAAATACACCATTTCGAGCATTCAAAACACGCTGCGAAGTTTAATTATTTCTGTAGATGAAATCAATGCCTATTTCACGCTTAGCAAAATGGAATTAGCTGAAGAAATACGCTATGACATGACTCAAAAAATAGAAGCTATTTCCATTCCTGAAACAGCTAAAATAAAGGACTTTTACTTACAATGGTACTAAAGGATGGCTGCTTATAAAATTCAAAAAACGCCTTTCATCGTCCCAACAACAGATGGCAAAAGGATTGAAGAACATTTTGGAAACGCCACGGACGGCAACGATGCCCTAAGCATCGCCCACATGGTAGCGCCTCCGGGCTGGAGCGAACCTTTTCAGACTCCTGAATTTGATGAATACACCTATATCATAAAAGGGAAAAAACAATTCATTATTGAAGGCCAAATAATTATTTTAGAAAAAGGACAATCGATTAAAATTGAAAAAAATACACGTGTTCAATATTCAAATCCTTTTGAGACTCCTTGCGAATATCTAGCGATTTGTACGCCTGCATTTTCAATGGAAAACGTACACAGAGAAGAGCAATGATAAACAAAACCTTACCCAAAATTATAGGGAGCCTTATAAATTTCATTGGAATTTTTAATACATCATACGCCTCAAAACTTGCCTTACAATTATTTTCAAAACCGCGAGGAGGGCAGCTTACACCAAACGGAAAATTATTTTTAAATACCGCTACTAAAACAACGTTGTATTATAACGACTTGCCCATTCAAACCTATCAATGGAAAGGCTCCAAAGAAACTGTATTATTGGCACACGGTTGGGAAAGCAACAGCAACCGATGGCGGAATGAAATAGAACAACTTCAAACAGAAGGCTACAATGTCATTGCCTTAGACGGCCCAGCGCACGGAGGTTCTGGAAGTACTACTTTTAATGCGATTCTCTATTCAGAGTTTATAAATGTTGTGAGCGAAAAATTTAAACCCTCAGCATTTATTGGACATTCTGTTGGCGGGATGGCTTTGGTTATTTTTCTTAAAAAACAAACCTATGCGGATGGTAAAAAACTTGTACTTCTGGGGGCCCCTTCAGGATTCAAAGGCATCATGAAACGCTACAAAGAAATGATGGGCTACAGCAAAAATGTATTTGTAGGAATCGATACATATATTGAACTTAAATTCGGACACCCCCCTCATTATTTTTCTACGGCAGACTTTGCAAAAGACATCGATGCTAAAGGGTTGCTGATCCACGACAAAAAAGACCGCATCATCCCTTATCAAGATGCGCTTGACATCGACACACAATTTAAAAATGCCAAACTGATTTCAACAGAAGGCCTTGGGCACTCTTTGAAAGGAGATTTTGTTATGGATGAATTAATTAAATTTTTGAGACAGTAAACTTTTGTAAATTTGCCACATGGAACCAACCTCAACAAGACTGAACAAATATTTAAGCGAAGCAGGGTATTGTTCGCGGCGTGCTGCCGACAAACTGATTAACGAAGGGCGGGTGACGATTAACGGGGTTGTTCCAGAAATGGGAACAAAGGTTTTAAATGGTGACGAGGTTAAAGTGGATGGAAAAACCATTTTGAACGAGGCAATAAAAAGAACCTACATCGCATTCAATAAGCCTGTAGGAATCGTCTGTACGACCGATACGAGCGTTGAAAAAGACAATATCATTGATTACATCAAGTACCCAAGTCGAATTTTTCCAATTGGACGCTTGGACAAAGACAGTGAAGGTTTGATTTTATTAACTGATGACGGCGATATCGTTAATAAAATTCTTAGAGCGAGTAACAATCATGAAAAAGAATACATCGTTTCTGTTGATAAACCAATTTCTCAAACGTTCATTCAACGCATGGCTGGGGGCATTCCATTAGAAGAACTTGGTAAAACCACCAAAGCCTGTCGTGTAGAAAAGCTCAGCACCTGTGCATTCAAAATCATTCTTACTCAAGGTTTGAACCGCCAAATTCGTCGCATGTGCGAGTACCTAAATTACGAAGTTCAATCGCTGAAACGCACTCGCATTATGAACATTCATTTGAAATGTGAGGTCGGAACGTACCGCGATTTAACTGACGAAGAATTAAGTACTTTAAACGAAACCTTAAAAGACTCAAAAAAAACACTCTAATGAACAGTTTATCTCCTTTTCACTTAGCCATTCCTGTTTGGAATTTAGAAACCTGTCGTGAATTTTATAGAGAAATTTTAGGCTGTGAAGAAGGCCGTCATAGCGATCATTGGGTTGATTTTAATTTTTTTGGACATCAGCTCGTGATTCATTTCAAACCAAAAGAAGAAGAAACTGATCTTCATGTAAATAAGGTGGACGGAAAACAGGTGCCTGTTCCTCATTTTGGGGTGATTCTTCCATGGGAAGATTTTGAAACCTTTTCAGCACATTTAAAAGCCCAAAAAATTGACTTTATTATAGAACCTTATATCCGATTTAAAGGACAACTTGGCGAACAAGCTACGATGTTTTTTTATGATCCTTCAGGGAATGCTTTGGAGTTTAAAGCCTTTAAGGATACGTCTCAGATTTTTGCTAAATAGAGGAGTTCGCAGCATGACGCTCGCAAGCAAGCAATGTGTTTTTGAGTAACATCGCTATGGTCATGGGCCCTACTCCACCTGGTACTGGCGTGATATAACTTGCTTTTTCAGCAACACTTTCAAAATGTACATCTCCAGCAATGCGATACCCTCTTTTCTTTGTTTCGTCTGGGACTCTGGTAATTCCCACATCAATAATAACGGCTCCTGGCTTTACCATTTCAGCAGTTAAAAATTCTGGAATCCCCAAGGCAGCAACCACGATATCTGCTTTTAAAGTGAGTTCGGCTAAATTGGTTGTTCGGCTATGAGCTATGGTTACAGTCGCATCACCTGCAGGACGTTTTTGACTCATTAAAATGCTCATCGGACGTCCTACAATGTGACTTCTTCCAATGACTACCACCTGTTTTCCAGAAGTTGCTATCTTATAACGTTCTAAAAGCTCCATAATCCCATAGGGGGTTGCAGGTAAAAAGGTTGGTAAATCCAACGCCATACGCCCAACATTCATAGGGTGAAAACCATCCACATCTTTATCGGGGTGTACTGCCATCAATACTTTTTGTTCGTCGATGTGCTTTGGCAACGGAAGTTGTACAATGAATCCATCTATTGCCGGATTTTCATTCAAAGACTGAATTTGGGCTAATAAGGATTCCTCTGTTGTCGTTTCTGGTAAATCAATCAGTGTAGAATCGAACCCTACGAGTTCGCAGGCTTTGACTTTAGCACTTACATAGGTCATACTTGCTCCGTTTGTTCCCACGAGAACAGCTGCCAAATGTGGGGCGCGTTTTCCTTGACTTATTATTTCTGAAACCGCCGCAGCGATTTCAACTTTTATATCTGCACTTGTTTGTTTCCCATCTAATAAAGTCATTGTTATCTTGTCGTTAATTCACACCTATCTAGGCATATTTTTCATCATTTGCATCATTTTTCTACCACCTCCGCCTTGCATCATCTTCATCATTTTACTCATTTGATTGAATTGCTTCATCAATTGGTTCACTTGTTGTATGGACGTTCCAGAGCCAGCTCCAATTCGTTTTTTACGGCTAGCGTTTAAAAGTGTTGGTTTGGATCGTTCTTCTGGAGTCATCGAATGAATGATGGCTTCTATATGTTTGAAAGCGTCGTCGTCGATATCAACATCTTTCATCATTTTCCCAGCCCCAGGAATCATTCCCATGAGGTCTTTCATATTGCCCATTTTTTTAACCTGCTGAATTTGTGATAAGAAGTCATCAAATCCAAATTGGTTTTTGGCAATTTTCTTTTGAATTTTTCGGGCTTCTTGCTCATCAAATTGTTCTTGGGCACGCTCGACTAAAGAGACGACATCTCCCATGCCTAAAATTCGCTCTGCCATACGTGCTGGGTAGAACACATCTATGGCTTCCATTTTTTCACCTGTACCAATAAACTTAATAGGTTTATTGACCACTGATTTTATGGATATGGCAGCTCCACCTCTTGTATCTCCATCTAATTTGGTAAGAATAACACCATCAAAATTTAGAATGTCATTAAAAGATTTGGCAGTATTAACAGCATCTTGCCCCGTCATTGCATCCACCACAAATAAGGTTTCTTGCGGCTTAATAGCTTTATGAATATTAGCAATTTCAGTCATCATGGCTTCATCGACGGCTAAACGCCCAGCAGTATCTATAATAACGACATTACATCCTTTGGCTTTAGCATCGGCTAGACCCGCTTTGGCTATGGCTACTGGATCGTTATTTCCTAGATCGCTATACACTTCAACACCCACTTGTTCTGCAACAATGTGCAACTGATCGATGGCCGCTGGACGGTACACATCACAGGCGACAAGCATTGGTTTTTTAGATTTTTTTGTTTTGAGATAATTGGCAAGTTTTCCAGAAAAGGTCGTTTTACCTGACCCTTGTAAACCAGACATTAAAATGACACTTGGATTGGCTGATATATTAATTCCTTCGACATCGCCCCCCATTAAAGTGGTCAATTCATCTTTTACAATTTTGACCATCAATTGGCCCGGCTGTAGCGTGGTTAAAACGTTTTGACCGAGTGCTTTTTCCTTGACCCGATTGGTAAACTCTTTGGCAATTTTATAATTCACATCAGCATCTAACAACGCGCGACGTACTTCTTTGAGTGTTTCGGCAACATTGATTTCTGAGATGCGCCCGTGTCCTTTGAGAACGTGAAGGGCTTTATCTAATTTTTCACTTAAATTATTGAACATAAAATGCGGTTTTTATCGAACTACAAAAGTAAAGAAATATTTTATTTTAAAACCGTTAATAAGCTGTTAAACCCTTCGATTTGTTTTTAAGTCACTCTAAAAATCAGACTAGGGCGTAGAACTCGATATTTGTAATAATTTACCGTTATAAAATTGCTGACTATTTTTAGCGAATTCAAAAATATAGTTGGCCATTTCGGCTGCGGTTGTAGGGGCTTCATAACCTGGGAATGCTTCTTCTAACATTTCGGTTTGGACAGCTCCTAGCGCCAGCACATTAAAGGATGGCCCTGTTTCCTTATATTCTTCTGCTAAAAGTTCCGTAAGTGTTATCACTGCGCCTTTACTAGAACTATAAGCGGAAAGTCCTGGGAATTTTACTGAGCCTTGGACGCCTCCCATCGAGCTGACGGTGACCACATGTCCCTTTGAAGGCATGAATGGTATGATACGTCGAGTGAGTTCGGCAACCCCAAAAACATTGGTCGTATAGACTTGTTGAAAATCCTCAAAAGTGGTGTCAGCAAATGGCTTATTTAAGAGGGTTCCTGCATTGTTTATCAAAACATCAACCTGTTTCCATTCCTTTTTCACAAAGTCTTCCACTCTATCATAATCTTCGGGTTTACTCAAGTCAAACGACAAGGCCTTAATATTCTCAAAATTTAAATTTGAAACGGGTTTCGCATTTCTGGATAGAGCCAAAACATCGTAGCCTGCATTTGCAAAAAGATGCACGAGTTCAAAACCAATGCCACGACTGGTTCCTGTGATTATAACTGTTTTAATTGGTTTCATAACTGTAAGTTTTGAATCTATGTTATAAATACGAAGGTACTAAAGTCCTGTGTATAATTACATTTAGTTAGTTCTTTTTATGCTCAATTTTAAAGTGGACAGCATATAAAAAACAGACATTAATATGATGATGAACAACTCAAACCACAACAAATAATAGGGCCATACGCCTATGATTAACGGGTTTTCGGCCTGTGGTGGTTCTGCCAAATACATATAATTGGAACCTAAATAAAAATTTAATGGCATGATGATTACCAACAATACGTTCAGAATAATAAAGGAGGTAAAAACTGAATATTTTGAAGGTCTAATGTTTAAGTTTTGAAGCATGTAAAGGGGCAACAAAAAGATAAATACATGTCTTACATAGTATTCCAAATACGAAAAATCACTGCCATCAAATCCGTTCATTTGTGGAGTTAAAACCGACATAATACCTCCAATAACGCCAGTATAAAATACAAAGTCAAATAAGGCTTGTTTGCGTTTTAAAAAGGGAAGAAACGAACAAATTAAACCCGAAATTCCACACAAGTGAAATGGCAAATCGGTGACTATATTCCAATGCCCATTAAAGGCTGTACGTAAGGGAGTAACTACAGAAGAGAAAAATAAAACCCCTCCTATAAGGTAGGTCACTCTAACGTTCTGTTGTCTCGACAAAAAACGACCCAGTCCTAAAACGAAAATAACAATTACTAAAACAGCACAATTATTGAGGATCCATTCATCCGACATGAATTTGATTGTATAGTTGGGGAATGTTTGATTGTTAAAAAGCATCAAGGAACTAAATTTTGGTTAATAACGTAATATCTCAAAAAATAAAGATACATAATTAAAAGATATTAGTATTTTTACTCTTGATTAAAAAAAGCGGGTCATTAACTCAGTTGGTTCAGAGTGTTACCTTGACAGGGTAGAAGTCACTGGTTCGAATCCAGTATGACCCACATAGAAAAGCCTTCAATTTTTTGAGGGCTTTTTAAATCAACTCCAACACCCGCTCCAAAGCCATCCCTCGCGATCCTTTTATCAGGATACTGGTATTTGAAATGGTTGTTTTATCTAAGTGTGCTTTAAGGTCCTTAAAGGTTTCAAAAAATCTTAGTTTTGGATGTGCTATTTTCTGTTGAAAAAAATGAGTGCCTACAAAGTAAAAACTACAGTTCTTGGTTAAAATTGCTTGATTTACCACAGCTAAATGTTCTTTGGCGCTAGTAGCGCCCAATTCAAACATGTCTCCTAAAACGGCGAGTTTGTGTTGATTTTGGATGCCTTTAAAATTTTCCAAAGCGACTTCCATACTACTCGGATTGGCATTGTAAGCGTCTAATAAAATTTCATTGGAATGCTGCTGAATGATTTGAGATCGGTTATTCGCTGGGATATAGGCTTCAATTCCATTATTGAGCTGCAAAGGGGTGAGTTTAAAATAGGTTCCAATGGCCAGAGCAGCTGCAATATTATGGAAATTATACATCCCTACAAGATGGGTTTGAATTTCAGTGTTATTAATTGACACTGTCAAAAATGGTTGTACCGTTGTTAGCTTCACATTCACGTTTGTTTTTAGAGATTCAGAAAACGTATATACGGAATCATAATCCCCTACTTGTGCGACTTGTTTAGGCTCCTCAGAATTTAAAATAATTAACCCTGAGTTCTCTTTTAGGTGGTCGTACAATTCACTTTTAGCTTTTACAACGCCTTCTTCGGATCCAAAGCCCTCTAAATGTGCTTTGCCAAAATTGGTGATATACCCCATGTTAGGTTGTGCAATTTCACATAGAAATGCGATTTCCTTAGCATGGTTTGCCCCCATCTCAACAATCCCAATTTCAGTCTCGGTTGTAATGCTTAAAAGGGTAAGAGGCACCCCGATATGATTATTCAAATTCCCTACAGTTGCTACAGTTGTAAAGTGAGGTTTCAACACGGCATGTATCAGCTCTTTAGTAGTCGTTTTGCCGTTGCTGCCAGTCAGTGCTATGATTGGCAACCCAAGATATTCTCTATGAAAGCGTGCCAATGCTTGTAGCGTTCCTAAGACGTCTGCAACCAAAACGAACCGTTCATTTGAGGGACGTTGCGCTTCGTCTACAATAGCATAGCGAGCACCTTTTTCGAGAGCTTGCTGTGCAAAAGTATTTCCGTTAAAATTAGCGCCTTTTAAGGCAAAAAACAGGGAGTCTTGTTTGATACTTCTTGTATCCGTAGAAACTCCAGAAGACTCTAAAAATAAGTGGTGAATTTGGTGTAATTCCATGTCCTAAAAATAACAAAAAAACCCTAGCAATTAAAATTGATAGGGTTTAAGAATTTGTAAGCTAATAATATTAATTTTTTCGTTTCTTTTTCGAAAGTGATTTGGATCCTACTCTAGACATTGCACATCTAAAACCGATATAGTCTGTCGCCATATCTTCTGGATAATAACGTCTTTGTGCTGGATCGAGCCAATATTCTCTGTCTTTCCAAGAACCTCCTTTATAAACTCTTACTTGATCATTGATAAGCGAAGTTCTCGCATCAGACTTGTCATATTGTCTGTCTATACCTGAATCAGTATTAGACACCTTATGGTTTGGGGAGTTGTACATTTTTCGGGTCACGGCATCATTATCAGAACCATCCTCTTCAAAATCATCAAAAAATCGTGATGACCTTTCGTCACCATCACGGAAGTTGATATTATTACTTTCATCAAAGTTGGTACGCAAATAAGTTTCATCTTCATCAACGGGTACTTGACTGATTTGACCTGGAAGTCCTGTGGCAATTACTTTTCCATTTGAAATGGTGTCGTATTCAATATCATCAATTCCGATCACCTTAACTCCACCATCTTCTCCAATGGCATTTTTGGTATAGACATTTCCTCTGTAGTATCCAAAGTCACTAAATTCATCATCTACAACAGGTCTATAAACATCCGCAACCCATTCAGCAACATTTCCGGCCATGTCATAGATCCCGAAATCATTTGGTTCGTAGGACATTACTTCATTTGTTATATCGGCGCCGTCGTCAGACCATCCTGCGATTCCGCCATAATCTCCTTTTCCTTGCTTAAAGTTTGCCAATTGATCCCCTCTAGTTTTACGATCTCCAGATCGAGAATACTGACCATCCCAAGGGTATTTTTTACGCCCTCTGTAAACGTTATAACTTCTAAGCTCCGAAAGTCCCAATGCTGCATATTCCCACTCCGCTTCTGTTGGAAGACGGTATTTTAAAGCTATTGCGCCTGTTTCTCGGGTGGCATAACTAACAATGGAATCGTTTCCTCTTTTTCCCTTTCCACCAAGATGAACTCCCAAACTATCTTTGTAGGTTTCTTTAGGTGCGTTTATATAAGTATCAATATTGAAATTACTAGTTGCAGTCACTAATTCACCAGGAATATGAGAGTTTTTGTCCAAATATCCTTCTTCTTGTAAGCCCATTTCTGCAACACGATCCGATCTCCAATTCGCAAATTCAACAGCCTGAATCCAACTTACTCCTACTACTGGATAATCTTTAAAAGCAGGATGACGAAGGTAATTTTCGACCATCATTTCACTCAAGCCCAAACGATTTCTCCATACAAGGGTGTCTGGAACTGCGCCGTTATAAATAGCTTTAAATTTTGGTTCACTTGGTGGATAAACACGCTTGATCCAATCTAAGTATTCCAAATACATGATATTGGTAACTTCGGTTTCGTCCATATAAAACGACTGGACATGCTGCTGATTTGGAGAATTATTCCAATCGTACATAACATCGTCTTGAACTTTTCCCATGGTAAAGGTTCCACCTTCAACGAAGACCAAACCTGGTGCGGTTTCTTGCTCCTTAAAATTTGTATTATATTGAAAACCTCCTTCCTTGGCATTAATCTGCCAACCTGTAGCTCTTGATGAGTTACCAGATTTTGATGATTTGCTACATCCTACTAAAGATATAGATAACGTTACTAAAATGAGTAAGCGTGCTGTTATGTTGTTTTTCATATTCAACTTATAATTGGTAAAACGCAATTGAATTAAGTTCCGCAATATAGTAATTATAGATTATTATGCAATAAAAAACTAAAGGGATTTAATCTATTTTTTTGATTTATTTATTTGTGTTACTTTGTTTAAAAACGCTGAATTTTATAATTTATTATTGTAATTTTGAAATTAGCTTTTATTTATCGATACTAATGACCAAAACATTGCGTTTCTATACTATGAAAAGACTGATCCCTTTTGTAGCCTTATTTAGTTTTTATTTTGGAACCGCTCAAACTCAAAGTTTTGACATTAATTGGGCTGGGGCAACCATTTTAAAAACTAGCAATAGCTCCATTGAACTCCCTTCTTTTGATTCTAAAAATTACAATTTTTCTCATAAAAACGGGATTACATTTTCAGCACAATGGAATGTAATTGGAAGCATAGATGAACGTTCAGCCAAACTAGAGTCTATTGAAAGTATAGAGATTTCAAAAAATGATTTAAAACAACTTCCTGTTTCTAGCATTCCTAACTCACCTAAGCTGAAGCTCACAAATGCTGTTTACAGAAACACCTCTAAAGGCCATGTTGAAATTTCTCCTATTTTTTATGACAATGGAATACTTAAAAAAATCATTCGATTTTCAATTTCTTATAAATCCAATACACAAAGCAGAAGAGCCACTAGAACAAATTCTCTTACAAGCTCAAATTTAAAGTCTGGAAATTGGTATCGATTTGCCGCCGATACTACGGGCGTTCACAAACTAAATAAAAACTTTTTAAATAGCTTGGGAATCAATACAAGTTCTATCAATCCAAAAAATATTAAAATTTATGGGCACGGGGGGAAATCACTTCCTTTACTAAATTCAGAGACTGTTTCCAATGACTTAATAGAAAACACCATACAAGTCATTGGCGAAGAAGACGGTACTTTTAATGACAGTGATTATATTTTAATGTATGCCATTGGGCCTAAAAAATTCAATTCTGACAACAATTCACACATCAATCCTTACAGTGATAAAAGTTATTATTATGTAAACATTAGTCCTGGAAATGGCGCTAGAATGTCCACAGCAACAGAACCTACTGGGAATGTAGATGTGATTTACAACTCTTTTCATAACTATAAATTTGTAGAATCCGACACCTATAATATTGCCAAAATGGGAAGACGTTGGTTTGGCCATCGTTTTTATGTGGAAAATGTAAGAGCATTTAATTTCGACTTTCCTAATTTAATCACAAGCAGCCCAGTTGCATTGAAAGTTTATACCGCTGCAACTTCAGAGTCAGATACTTCGATGGAACTTAAGGTAAATGGCTCTAATGTTGATAATTTGACATTTTCACCCATAGACAAAGACAATCTCGCAAGGTCGGATTCCTTTAATGGAGCTATTGTATCTAATTCCGCAACAATCAATGTGGAATTATCTTACAACAATAACGGCAATCCTTCTGCGAGAGCTTATTTGGATTATATATCTATAGAGGCAGAATGTGCTCTAACGAGTCTTGGAACTCAATTTGAGTTCAAACACAATGGCAGTTCCACCCAATTAGGAATTGGTCAATTTGAAATTTCAAATGCGGCTTCCATCTCTCAAGTTTGGGACATCACTAACCCTTATCAAATTCAATTTTATAACAATACAGATGCGGAGTCGGAATTTAGTTTCAAAACTAGCTTAGGAACTCTAAAAACCTATCAAGCTGTTGGACCTGATTTTTATGTTCCCAGAAAAACCAATAATACGCATGTTCCAAATCAAGACATTAAAGGAACAGTGTTTTTGGATGCTCAAGGAGAATTTAAAGACGTCGATTATTTAATCATTACGCCCAATTTTTTACAAGCGCAAGCAGAACGTCTTGCTCAAATCAATCGGACTCAAAATAATCTTAATGTCAAAGTATACACCTTAGAA